>Ga0101944_10001826_pt1 | contig 39683 bp, 29 predicted proteins | sample DewCreD2012metaG_FD_75245 | JGI IMG/M metagenome (GOLD analysis project Ga0101944, IMG submission 75245) | Hot spring sediment bacterial and archeal communities from British Columbia, Canada, to study Microbial Dark Matter (Phase II) - Dewar... ... | reverse complement strand
CTCATGAAGGAATTGCAGAGCCGGGCAGAGCGGCTTGGGTATGCCCTGGAGTGGGCCGATGTGATCCGGGATCTCGACAGGCTCCAGGAGACCGAGTTGGAGCAAGACGGCAAACGGTTTCTGCTGCGTACGGAAGCCAGCGGAACGTGCGGGAAGGTCTTTCAGGCAGCCGGGGTGGCCCTGCCTCCAACAGTTCGTCAGGTCGCCTAAGGCCAAGGAGCCCATCAAAGCTCAATCCCCATAAAACCCGCCTCATGGTGCCACGGCCAAGGTCTCTTTACGCAACCCCCTGTTTTCTAGACACTTTTTTCCGACAACTGTAGAAGATGGGTCAAAGTTAAGTTCCGCCCTCAGGACCGCGACTTGACATTTTCTGTTCTTCTATTTAGAAGAGACAGCGCTAAGAATTACCTGAATGGGTGTATAGACGTCGGAAAGCGTTTTTTCGAAACCTTTGGAAAGGAGTAGAGAGATGAAAAACGTATTGCTGCTTTCCATCGTCTCGGTAATTTCTTTAGCGACAGCCAATTCATACGCCGGGGAGCATTTATTCCTCCACAACAATGACACAATCACCCTGGCGGCTCCTGGCGAGGACATTGTGGAGTTTTCTTATTACAGCATCAGCGGAAGGTCCCGTGTCGATGTCACTTGCGCTGGAGCCGGTTCGGGAACGAAAATTTTCAAGAAGGAAGACGGTTGGAAGGAGGGCGTCTGCCATGGTGGCATGGCCACCCTTGCCATCAGGGAAACCGGCACGAATCAACCATCCAAGGATTCCGCTGGCGATATACCGGGCGATTCAGATGTAGTGATTCGTTTTGATGATAATTACTCGGAATCCATTACCAGAGGACACGCGGACGACAGCCAAAAAGGAAAAAAGTGCCCGGTATGCGGCAAGACTTTGTCATATTGACCGGGTAGAGAACATTCGGAATTTTTCCAAAAGTCGCCGGCCCAAAGGGCTCCGGTCACAGATCCCACCAAGCTGCTGGAATCCGCATAGACCTAATCTTCACAGCGAAGCTGGGAGCTCTGCTCACCCCGAGGTGGCTGAGTGGCAAAGGAGGATTTCAGCGCCCTTGAGAGCACTCCGACTGCCCGTCTTCGGGTTCGGGCCCGATCAATTGGAGGCCATATCGAGGAATCCCAGGTATAGGCGGGCGGTCTCGTGGGGCCTCTCGATCATGGGGCAGTGGCCGCAGTCTTTGAGAATGGCTGTCGTCGAGTCCGCCAATCCCTGCTCCAGAACCTCGGTGCAGGAAACATCGATCAGCCGGTCTTGATCCCCCCAGAGAATGAGAGTCCTGGCGCGAATGCGGGGCAGATCTGGCTCTAGGGTCCATTCAGCGCCGTGGATCTGACGGAAGACCTTTTCGTTGAAAGGCCTTCGCGCAATGGCCTCGTGGGTCAGGTGGGCTTTCACAGGGCCGGGGATCCAGGGCGGCCGCACAAAGACAAAAGCGAGCATCCTGTCGAAATCCTCCGGTCTTTCCAGAAGAAGGCTGTTCTTGCCCTCTTCCAGTTGCGTCCAGAGTTCGCTCTTTTTCGGACAGTTGGCGATGCCCCCTGTGTTGAAGAGGGCCAGCGTCCTTACTTTGTCCGGAAATTCCGCGGCGTACCTTCCGGCGATCGCTCCTCCCATGGAGTTGCCGGCCAGGTGGAAGGAATCGAGGCCGATGGCCGTTGCGATCCTGTCGAGCCGGGTGGCCTGGTCCGGGATCGCGTAGGAAGCGTTCTCCGGCTTGGAACTCATGCCGAACCCGGGCAGGTCGATTGCCACGATGCGGAATTTGTGCGTGAGATGCCTTGCCATGCGGTTCCAGTTGTCTTTGTCCGCGCCGAAGCCGTGCAGGAGCAGGATCGTCTCGCCCCAGCCTCCGTCCAGATAGTGGATCGTCAACTCGTCCACCTGCACCTGTTTCTCGACAAGGCCCGCAGCCTTGCGCTCGAGCGCCATCGAAAGCAGGTACCCTTGCTCCGGAAACAAGAAGTAGAAAAGACAAGCAAGGAGTACAATAAGGATGGCCAAAGCAAGGAGGAGTCTTTTCATTTTCGGTCTCCTGACCACTCTTGTGCCCGAGGGAACCTTTTTGCGGAAGCCTCGCTTCCTCTCCGGCCGCGAGGCTTCGAAGGGACGTTCTGGCGAGGCCTTTCTGAGTATAGGGAAGGTTTGTTCAGGGGGTCAAGGAAAGAATCGTGTCAATGGCTGGAGGGACGCGCTCCGTCGCGTCTGTGTCATGGTCAACCGCCTGGAGGGACGCGCTCCGTCGCGTCCGTGTTCGTCTTGTGGCCATCACCATTTTCAATTCACGGCCATGACGGTTTTTATGTTGCAGCCATGACGGAGCATGGCCCTCCATTGATCGCCGGATTCCTTCGCGGCCATGACGGAGCATGGCCCTCCATTGGGGCGGCGCGCCTTGGCTCGGTTCTTCCGGGTCGACGTCTCCTAGGCCTTTTGTTACGATAGAACCTCGAGGAGGCACCTGGAACGGCCATGGCCGAACAAACTCCCATGATCAGGCAGTACCTGCAGATCAAGGCAGAAGTTCCTGACGCCATTCTCTTTTTCCGCCTGGGCGATTTCTACGAAATGTTTTTCGAGGACGCGGAGATCGCATCCCGGGAACTGGACCTTACCCTTACGAGCCGAAACAAGGGTTCCCCTGACAGCGTGCCCCTGTGCGGAGTGCCCTATCACGCGGCCTCAACTTACATCGCAAAGCTCGTCAACAAGGGGTACAAGGTCGCGATCTGCGACCAGGTCGAAGACCCGCGCCTGGCCAAGGGCATCGTGCGCCGCGAGATCACTCGCGTCGTGACTCCGGGCCTGGTCCTGGAGAGCGAAAACCTCGACGCGGACAGGAACAATTTTCTCCTGGCCTTTGTTCCGCCCGGCGGAGCCGACTCCGGGGCCTCTTACGGTCTTGCCTACGTGGACATCTCGACCGGCGAGTTTCGGATCGCCGAAACCCGGGACTTTGCTGTCTTTCAGGACGAACTGCTCCGCGTGGCGCCCCAGGAAATCTGCGTGCCCGACTCCCACGCCCAGGAGCCGACTCTGCGCAGGATCTACTCCGGGTCTGCCCCGCCCCTTTGGAACGCGAGACCCGCCTCTCAGTTTGAGTTCCATGGGGCCTGCCGGGCCCTCGAGGCCCAGTTCGGCGAGCCTGCGGTGCACGCCCTGGTCGAGAAAGGCTACCGGAACGCCCTGTGCGCGGCCGGCGGTCTGCTTCGCTACCTGGAAGAGACCCAGCGGTGTCGGCCCAGGCACCTGCACGGGATTTCGGACTACCAGGTCCAGGAGTTCATGATCCTGGACGAGGCGGCCAAGCGCAACCTCGAGATCGTCCAGTCCTGGATGGAGAGGTCGAAGAAGAACAGCCTTCTCGGCGTGCTCGATCTGACCCTAACGTCGATGGGCGCCCGCAAGCTCCGGAACTGGATCCAGTATCCCCTTCTCAAGGTCGAGGCGATCGAGGCGAGGCTCGACGCGGTCGAGGAACTCAAGGATCGGGAGATCGACCGCGCCGCGATCCGCTCGGGCCTCCAGGGCATCCAGGACCTGGAGCGGCTCAACAGCAAGGTGAGCCTCGGTGTGGCCAACCCCAGGGACCTGGCGAGCCTGAAGAATTCCCTGCAAGCTCTGCCGCCCCTTAGGTCCCGGCTGGAAGGGTTTCAGTCGGACCGCATTCGGGAGATCCTGGGCTTCCTGGACCCTCTGGAGGATGTGGTGGCCCTCCTGGACCGGGCCCTGGCGGACGATCTTCCGGTTTCGATCCGGGAGGGGGGGATCTTCCGGCCAGGATACAACCCCGAGCTTGACGAGCTGCGGGCGATCGGACGGGACGGCAAGCGCTGGATCGCGGCGCTGGAACTCCAGGAAAGGGAGCGCACCGGGATCGGCTCTCTCAAGGTGCGGTTCAACCGCGTGTTCGGCTATTACATCGAGGTCACCCGGGCCAATCTCGCCTCAGTGCCTCCGGACTACGAGCGCAAACAGACCCTGGCCAACGCCGAGCGTTTTACCACGCCAGCCCTTCGCGAGTACGAGCAAAAGGTTCTGGGCGCGCAGGAGAAGATCGAAAACCTCGAATACGAGCTTTTCCTCGCCCTGCGCGAAGAGGTGGCGGCCCGCTCCCTGAGGATCCGCACGACCGCCGAGGCGCTGGCCGAGCTGGACGCTCTGGCGAGCCTGGCCGAGGCCGCGGCCCGCTACGGCTACGCCAGGCCCGAGATCAGCACGTCCGACGAGATCGTCATCTGGGAGGGAAGGCACCCGGTCATCGAGCAGATGCGGTTCGACGAGCGCTTCGTTCCGAACGACGCTCTTCTCGACTGCCGCTCGAACCGGATGCTCATCCTGACCGGGCCCAACATGGCCGGCAAATCGACCTACATGCGCCAGATCGCGCTCATCGTGCTCATGGCGCAGATGGGCAGCTTCGTGCCGGCCCAGTCCGCCCGGATCGGCCTTGTGGACAGGATCTTCACGCGCGTGGGCGCCATGGACAACCTCGCCCGCGGCCAGTCCACGTTCATGGTGGAAATGAAAGAGACGGCCCACATCCTGGACAAGGCGACTTCGCGCAGCCTCATTCTCCTGGACGAGATCGGCCGCGGCACCTCCACTTTCGACGGCATCAGCATCGCCTGGGCCGTGGCCGAGTACATTGAGCGGAACGTCCGGGCTCGCACGCTCTTTGCGACCCATTACCACGAGCTTGCACAGCTCGCGGACCGGTATCCGACCATCCGCAACTTCCACATCGCCGTAAAAGAGTGGGGCGAGAATATCCTGTTTCTGCGCAAGGTGAGGGAAGGGGCCACGAGCCACAGTTACGGGATTCAGGTGGCGCGGCTGGCCGGCATCCCGGCCGATGTCGTGCGAAGGGCCCAGGAGATCGTGAAGCTTCTCGAAGCTGGCCAGGGAGCCGAACTCGGCGGCCCGCAGGAAACGCTTGCCCTTTCTGCCCGGGCCGAGGAGGCAAACCCCGGAGTGCAGCCGAGCCTTTTTGTTCAGGAGCCTTGGGACCTGGAAGAAGAGATTCTCGGCCTGGACATCCAGCGCATGACGCCTCTTGAAGCCTTGAACAAGCTCAAGGAACTTCAGGACCGCCTGCAGGAGGCGAAGGGGAATCCTTCATGAAGGAGACGACGGGCCGGCCGGCGGATCCGGCCCAGTCCATGGATGCCTATCTGGACCACCTGCGCGTGGAGCGGGGTCTTTCCGCAAACACTCTGGACGCCTACAGCCGGGACTTGAGAGACTTTGCGGACTGGCTCGAACAGAACGGATGTCCCTCCCACCTGGAAGCGGGCCAGGATCATCTGCGGTTCTATCTTCTCGAGCTCAAGCGCAAAGGCCTTTCCAGCCGCACCGTGGCCAGGAAGGCGAGCAGCCTGCGCGGGCTCTACCGGTTTCTTCTGCGGGAAGGGATCCTTTCGGAGGATCCGACCCGCCTGCTCGATGTGCCCAAGCCCGGAGCGCCCCTTCCTCGGGATCTCTCCCTGGACGAGGTCGAGAGACTGCTCAACCGGCCAGACGCCTCGGACCCTCTCGGGCTTCGGGATCGGACCCTTCTCGAGCTGCTCTACGCGACCGGCCTCAGGGTCTCTGAGCTGCTCAGGCTTCGGCTCCAGGACGTCAATCTCGAAGTCGGCTACGTCGTGGCTTACGGGAAGGGGAGCAAGGAGCGCCTGGTTCCTGTGGGCGAGGTGGCCCTGGAGTGGCTCAAGAAGTACCTCGCCTCGGGCCGGCCGAGGCTTCTCAACCCGCAAAGGCGCGAAAAGCTCCCGTTCCTGTTCTTGAACCGCTGGGGCAGAAGGCTCAGCCGGCAGGGCTTCTGGAAGATCCTGCGCCAGTACGCACTCGAGGCGGGCGTGCGGTCTCGGGTGACGCCGCACGTGCTCAGGCACTCTTTCGCCACCCATCTTCTCGAGCGGGGCGCGGATTTGAGGTCCGTGCAGCTTCTGCTCGGTCACGCGAACATCACCACGACCCAGATCTACACCCACATGAACCGGGAGAGGCTCAAGCAGATCTACGAGCGCTACCACCCCCGGGCTACCTAAAGAAGGGGCTGGGAAGGAAGCCTGCGCCTTGGACGTGATCACGACCCACATCAATGCGGATTTCGACGCCCTGGGATCCATGGTGGCGGCCCGAAAGCTTTACCCCGACGCCGTCATGGTCTTTCCGGGCTCGCAGGAGAAGAGCCTGAGGAGGTTTTTCCTTCATTCCCTCCTTTACGCCTACTCCTTCGAAAAAGTCCGCAAGATCGACTTGAAGCGGATCCGGCGTTTGATCCTCGTGGATATCCGGCAGCGGGACCGCATCGGCCGGTTCGAACAGATCGTGGACGCGCCCGGCGTGGAGGTGCACATCTATGACCACCACCCGCCCACGCAGCAGGACGTGCGGGGCCAGGTGGAAGTGTGCAGGCCCTGCGGCGCCACGGTGAGCATCCTGGTCGGCCTGCTTCGGGAACGCTCGATTCCGATCACCCCGGAGGAAGCCACGATCCTCATGCTGGGGATTTACGAGGACACGGGCTCCCTCACCTTTTCCTCGACCACGGTCGAGGACCTGGAGGCGGCCGCCCATCTGCTCCGGTGCGGGGCTGACTTGAACGTGGTCTCGGACCTCATCACGAGCGAGCTCACCTACGACCAAGTGGCGATTCTCAACGACCTCATCCAAAGCCGCAAGACGTACGATATCCACGGGATCGAGGTGAACATCGCCGAGGCGAGCGCCGATGGGTACGTGGGGGACCTGGCTGTTCTGGTCCACAAGCTCAAGGACATGGAGAACTTGAACGTCCTGTTCGTGCTGGCCCGGATGGAAAACAGGGTCTTCCTGGTGGCCCGGAGCCGGATCCGCGAAGTGGACGTGGGCGAGATCGCCCGCTTCTTCGGCGGCGGCGGGCACCCCACGGCCGCCTCGGCCACGATCAAGGACCTGACGCTCTTTCAAGTGCGGGAAAAACTCCTGTGCCGTCTGCGCGAGGTTCTTCGGCCTCTGTGGGGCAAACAGGTGCGGGACTACATGAGCTTTCCGGTCAAGTGCGTGGAAAAGACCGACACCATCGAGACCGCCTCCGAGATCCTCAACCGATTCAGCATCAGCGGCCTGCCGATCCTGGACCAGGAGGGGCGGCTTTGCGGGATCATCGCCCGCCAGACCGTGGAGAAGGCCGCCTACCACGGGTTGGAGAAAGAGCCTGTCGAGCAGTTCATGACCGCTCATTTCGAGGTCCTGAGCCCGGACGATCCCATGGACAAGGCCCGGGACCTGCTCTTGCGCGGGGTCCAGCGGTTCCTTCCGGTCGTGGAGGAGGGAAAGATCGTGGGCGTGCTCACGCGCATGGACCTCGTGCAGTCTTTGTCCAGGATGCCCGGGGCTCCGGAGGGCGAGGCCGCGTCAGAGGAGCCTGCCGCTGCCGAGGAGAGGGAGAAGCGCGTCACGCGGCTCATGCAGGAAAGGTTGCCCGAGCCGGTCTTCCGCCTGCTGGCCGAAATGGGGCGGATCGCAGAGGATCTGGGGATGCGCGCGTACCTGGTGGGCGGGGTCGTTCGCGATCTGCTGCTGCGGCGGGAAAACCTCGATCTTGACGTGGTCGTGGAAGGGGACGGGATCCGGTTCTCCGAGAAGCTCTGCGAGCGCTTCGGGGCCCGGCACCGGCCCCACGAACGGTTCGGCACGGCCCGGGTCCTGTTCCCGGACGGATTCCAGATCGACGTGGCCACGGCCAGGCTCGAGTACTACGACCGGCCCGCGGCGCTGCCTCACGTGGAATGGAGCTCCCTCAAGCTCGACCTCTACCGCCGGGACTTTACGATCAACTCGCTCGCCATCCGGCTCAACCCGTCCGCCTTCGGGGAACTGGTCGATTACTTCGGCGGGCAGAAGGACCTCAAGGAAAAGGTCATCCGCGTGATCCAGAGCCTGAGCTTCATCGAGGACCCGACCCGCATCTATCGGGCCCTTCGCTTCGGAGAGCGGTTCGGATTCCGCCTGGGCAGACAGACCCGGTACCTCATGCAGAACGCCATTCGCATGGGGTTTCCGGAGCAACTCGACGGCAGGCGGCTCTTCGCCGAGCTTCGGCTTATCCTCGAGGAAGAGCGGGCCCTGTCGATTCTCGAGAGGATGCAGGAATTCGGGCTCCTGCGCTCGGTCCACCCTGACCTCGTCCTCGACGCCAGGCTCAGAACGGTCCTGCAGAAAACGCGCGAGGTTTGCACCTGGTTCCGGCTCCTGTACCTCGACATCGAGTGGGAGGAATGGCTCGTGCTGCTTCTGGCCCTGTTCGCGTTCCTGAGCGAAGAGGCGTTGGCCGAGGTCCGCAGGCGCCTGGATCTCCAGGGCAGAAAGATTCTGGGAAGGCTGGAGGAAAAAACCGAGGCCGAAAAAACGCTCCGCCACTTCGCGGCCGGCCGGTCCGAGCCAAGGCCGAGCCAGATCTACCGGCGGCTGGAGCCTTTTTCTCCCGAGGTCCTTTTGTACATGATGGCCCGGACCGCCCGGGATTCCACGCGCCGGGCCATCTCCCTTTACATCACCCGGCTCCGGGGCACGCGCGTCTCGGTGACCGGAAGGGATCTGAAAGCCTTGGGGTTTTCTCCCGGACCGCTCTATCGGGAAATCCTCGACAGGGTTCTGGAGGCCCGTCTGAACGGGGAGGTGTCGGACAGGCAGTCCGAGATGGAGTGGATCCTGCGGAAGTTCTCTCCGGGCCGGCCGCGGGCCCAACATCCGAGGTCCGGTTGACAAGGCCTGACCCCCTTGTTAGACATGGACTTCCCCATGATAAGGAGGCGCAATGGATCTCGCTCAGGCAGCGGTCGCGGTGCCCCCTCTGCTTCTGGCCGTGACGTTTCACGAGGCCATGCACGGCTATGCGGCGTACCGTCTGGGCGACGGAACGGCAAAGGCCTTGGGAAGACTCACCCTCAACCCCCTGGCCCACGTCGATCCGGTGGGCACCCTGCTGATTCCGGGCGTTCTGTTTGTTTCAGGGGCTCCCTTTCTCTTCGGCTGGGCGAAGCCAGTGCCCGTGAACTTCCACCGGTTGCGCCGGCCCAAGCAGGACATGACCTGGGTGGCTTTTTCCGGCCCCTTGACGAACCTGGTGCTGGCTGTGCTGAGCGCCGTGGCCTTTCACGTCCTGCTCGCAGTGGGCGGGCCTGGGGAAAAGGAGACCTTTTACAGGTACTTTCTCCACATGATGGCTTTCAGCGTCCAGTTCAACGTGCTTCTGGCGGTCTTCAATTTGATCCCGGTGCCGCCCCTTGACGGAGGCAGGATCCTTGTCGGAATCCTTCCGGACCCTCAGGCTTATGCGGTGAGCAGGCTCGAGCCTTTCGGCATGTACCTGCTTGCCGCCCTGATCTTCCTCAACCCTTTCGGGATCATGGGGCTTGTCTGGCGGCTGATTTCAGGGCTTTCGGATCTGCTCCTGGGAATCTGACGGGAAAACTAAAGGCCGTAACGCGAATTTTGGCCCGTGCAGCGGGCTGGGTTCGCCGAGGAGGGCGGCCCGTGGGTCCTTTTGAAGCAGGTCGAGACAGGCAGGAGAGGCAGGCATGACCTATCAGGTCAAACTGCAGGACTTCGAGGGCCCCCTCGATCTTTTGCTTCACCTGATCCGCAAGAATGAGCTGGACATTTACGCAATCCGCGTTTCGGACATCGCCAACCAGTATCTCGAGTACGTGGAAGTAATGCAGCAACTGAACCTCGACGGCGTGGGCGACTTCCTCGTGATGGCGGCAACGCTGGCCTACCACAAGTCGAGAATGCTCCTGCCAGTTCCAGGGGACGGACAGGATACGGACGAAGAGGAAGGGGTGGAGTCCCTGGAGGACCTCCATCGAAGGCTCTTGGAGTATCAACGGTTCAAGGAGGCGGCTTTCCAGCTCCAGGAAAGGGGCCTTCTCAACCGAGATGTGTTCCACGTCCGGCTGGGAGAAGATGCGTCCGCGGCCCCGGCCGGGGACGAGGTACCGCTCAAGGCAACTCTTTTCGACCTTCTCGACGCTTTCCAGCGTGTCCTCAAGCGGGCGCCCGCGGAAACCGTTCACGAGGTTTTGCCGGATCGGATCCGGGTGGCGGACCGGATGATGGAAATGCTCGACCTGCTTTCGGCCAAGAAGTCGATGTTGTTCGAGGAATTCTTCGAGGGAGCGCCTTCGCGGCCCCAAATGGTGGCCACCTTCTTGGCCCTGCTGGAACTCGTGCGGATGCGGGTCATCCAGGCGTTTCAGGCCGAGCCCTTCGGTCCGATCCATCTGAAGGTCCTGGTGGACGAGGATTCGGAGGCGCGGGAGAAGCTGAAACAAGACATGGGCTCTGACGAGTACGACTGACCGAAAGGGTGCGCGGCGAAGCGCGGTCTTGGACTTCGGGAAAGGGACGACAGGCGTGTCCACAGAAGAAGCAAACGGCGAAAAATGCGAAGAGGAGCATGAAAAGGAGCTTGGCTCCGGGCTGGCTTTGGAAGCCGCAGAGGAACCGGTTGCCGAGGGGGAGACCTGCCCAGATCTTGCGGCCGGACAGGGCCTCGTCGAGGGCGATCGAGAAGCCGAGTCCTGGCCTGACTCGGACGCCGGGCTTTCGAGTTCTCCGGGTGCTGGCCAACAGGGAGTTGCTGAAACGGACGAGGCCGCTCCGGGAGACGAGGACGTTGCGGCGGGTGCGGCTGCCTCGGTGGCGGGCGGTCGGCTCAAGGGCATTCTGGAAGCCCTGATTTTCTGCAGCGAATCCCCTCTTTCGCTCGAGCGGATGGTCTCGCTTGTCGATGGCGCTGACCGGAGGGAGGTCAAACGGGCGGTCGAGGAGCTGGTTCTGGAGTACCGGAACAGGCAAGGGGGGTTGGAGATCGTGGAAGTTGCTGGGGGATTTCAGGTCCGGACCCGACCCGAGTTCGCCGCATGGGTCGCCAAGCTCAGGCAGCAAAAACCTGCCAGGCTGAGCCGGGCAGCACTGGAAGCCTTGGCCATCGTGGCGTACCGCCAGCCTGTGACGCGCGCAGAAATCGAGGCGATCCGGGGCGTGGACTGCGCGGCTGCCATTGGATCCTTGCTGGAGAAAAGGCTGGTCCGCATCGTGGGCCGAAAAGAAGTGCCGGGCCGGCCGATCCTCTACGGCACCACCCAGGAGTTCCTTGAGCTGTTCGGCTTGAAGAACCTGAAAAGCCTGCCGACATTGCGCGAAATCGAGGGGATGTTCGCGGAGCAGAAGCCCGAGGATCGGCAGCCCGAACTGGAAGGCGTTTCGGAGCCTGCCGGGGCCCAAAGCTCCGGCCAGACTGGCGAGTCCTGCTCTGGATCCGGGGACGAGGATCAGGCCCGCAAGGAGTACGAAAAAAGGGAACTTTCTGGCTGGCCCGAAGAGGCGGAGAGCCTGTTATCCGAGGAAAGCGGGGAAGAAGACCAAGACCAGGAGGACCGGGACGCAGGGGAGACCCTGGACGACGTGGCGCTCAGGAAGGCCATGGACGATGTGCTCAGAAAGAGCAAGACTCGCTTCGTGCGTTACGAAGAAGTTTTTCAGACAGAAGGGGAGGGTGAGGTCGTGGACGAGAGCAAGCGAGCTGACGAAAAGTCAGGGAGCCGGGAACCTTCCTGATTCCATCTGCTCGAGCTGCCTGCCCATGGACGGCCTTGCTCCCCGACACCGCGAGCCCTCAGACATATTCCCTTTTTGTTCCTTTCTCACCAGATGGCATGGGATTTGTCCATGAAGAATCCCCAGGAAGGCGAAGAAAGATTGAACCGGTTTCTCGCCCGGGCCGGGGTGGCCTCCCGGCGGGAAGCGGACCGCCTCATCCTGGAGGGGCAAGTCACGGTGAACGGCGCCGTGGTTCGGGAGCCGGGCGCGCGGATCCGTCCGGAAACGGACGCGGTCAAAGTTTCGGGCAAGCGGGTGGGCAGAGTCCCGCCTCGCGTGTATGTGATTCTCAACAAGCCCAAGGGAGTCGTGAGCACCATGAACGACCCTCAGGGGAGGCCGTGCGTGGGGGACCTGCTGCGGGGGATCCCTGGAAGGCCGGTCCCCGCCGGGCGGCTCGACTTCGATGCCGAGGGCCTCTTGCTTTGCACGAACGACGGCGAGATGGTGAACCTCCTCCTTCATCCCCGCTATCACGTGCGCAAGGTGTACCTCGTGAAAGTCAAGGGCGTGCCGGATCCGAGCGTTTTGGAAAGGATCGCCTCGGGCGTCGTGCTTGACGGCAGAAGGACCCTGCCGGCCCAGGCCTTTTTCCACAAGCGCGGCAGGAGCAACATGTGGCTCAGGATCGTGCTCTACGAAGGACGAAAACATCAGGTCAAGCGCATGCTCGAGGCTTGCGGCGTGAAGGTTCTCAAGCTGACCCGGGTCGCGATGGGCCCCTTAAGACTCGGCGATCTCCCTGTCGGCTCTTGGCGGAGACTGCGGCCCGACGAGCTGGCCGCTCTGCGGGCCTATGTGGCGGACCTTGACAAACAGAAGGGCGCGCTTCATAATCGCTTGAAGATACGAACAAGACGCGGGGTAGAGCAGCCAGGTAGCTCGTCGGGCTCATAACCCGGAGGTCGGTGGTTCAAATCCACCCCCCGCTACCAAAGAATCAAAGGGGTTACGGTCGTGCGGCCGTAACCCCTTTTGCGTGTTGGCGTTCAAAGGCGCCACAACCCGATTTGTACCGGCTGTTCAAGCGACGTTACGGCATTTCGCCGAACGCGTGCCGGATCCGGAACAAATGCACAGGCGGTGGCAAGTCGGACCGCCAGGGCAGGGCGCGGCCTGCGGCTGGCGCTTTGCCAGGCGGCCCGCCGTCCAGACTCACGACCGGATTCTTGAGGATGGGCTCGTGGATCGTCGGCATCAGGAACCAGCCTCGCGTCTGTCCCATGCTCTCTCAGGAGACGCATTTCCGTGGAAATCACCGGGGGCGCCCACCTCGGCATGGCTGCGACCAAGGGCGTGGAGTTTTTTGCCGAGCGGGGGTGTTGTCGTCAAGGAGATCGAGCTGGCCGGTACCAGATCGGCGATGTCCAGGCACGCTCTTGGATTACGCGGGGAAGCGTCGGGGAGGTGCATGCCTCGGGCCGATCGGCGGGCGCAAGACGGTTGCAGTCCCAGGTGCTCCACCGGCAGGTCGGATTCTCCAAGACCCGGACATAGTAAAAGGCCCGTTGTTCGGGATGGAACTCGGGATCGGTCCACACCGCGCAGAGAGTGTCGAAGCCGGCCCCTTGGGCCCGGCAGGTTTCCAACTCGACCGTAGCCCCGTTGTTGGGATTGCCCGCAACTTCAAAAATCCGGTAAACGGGCCGGTTCGCAGCCTCCAGCCAGCCCTTGATGACCTGAAGCCGCTGGAGGGGTGGCCCTTCAAGGACATCGGATCCCTGATCCCGGACCGCCCGGATCCAGAACATCGGGGCGGTGGCATCTGCCGGCATCGGCGGAAGGTCCCCACCCATGGGCACTCCCTGGTGGTAGCCGATTTCCACGGCATTTTCCATCTCGCACAGGGTTTCGGGGAAATTCCAGCCGCCGAAAAATCGCACGGCAATCCGAGTACCGCTAGTGGCATAGGTTTCACGCCTGGATAAGGCGGCAAAAATTGCGTCACGGGAATTCTCTTCGGCCCAAACTGCGGTCAGGCCCCCGGGATTGGAAGTGATCGCCATCCTGCCGAAGGTATTCTGGGAGAGCCTCTCCTCGGCTGTGTCCTCATTCGCTCCCGCGTGGCCGTTGTACCTGTCTTCTTGCACCGCGCCCGGAATTCCGTTGTGGGTGTCCGTGGAGGCGACCACTCCGAGCTTGTAGGGGTTGATCCCCAATTTCTCTTCCTCTTCCAGCCCTTTCAGCAGGACGGTGCGGACGAAATCCCAGCGGGAGACGCAGCCCTGTCCCATCATACCCAGGAAACCCACGCCGTCCCCGCAATCCTCGAAAGCTCCCGAGTGGATTTCCTCAAAGCCGCAGGATTCGTCTTCCGGACCTTCCCCGCCGGGAAGGTTCCTCATGCACTCGGAACTCCCCTTGTGCTGGAAAATCTCTGCCAGTGGTTCGAGCTCGGCCCGTAGTTTTGCCTCCTCCGACTCGGTCGCCTCACTCCTTTCGCCGGGATCCTCCAGCCGGAACAGCCGGCCGTTGCTCAGGTTTGAGTTGTGGGGAATGGACAGGAATGCACAGCCCTTCCGCGACTCTTGGCAGGTCCGCTTCAATTCGATCAGCAGATCTGCGGGGGTGGCTGCCTCGAAGTAGCTGACGGGTAGGTCGGGAACCGTGGAATTGCGAAAAATCACGTTCCGATGCAGATTGCTGATCCATGCGCTGTTGGAGTATTCGTACGCGACGAAGCTTGTGAAGGTGCACGCCGAGGATCGGTCGTAGGCTTGCTCGGCGGCTGCCTGGATTTGTTTCCATACCTCGCGTGCTTTCTCCGGGCAGTCCAGGGCTCCAGGCCCGCAGACATCTGGAAAACGCGAGGGGCTTGGGGAAAAAATGCGGGAGGAAAAGATCCACATGCCCAGTAATATGCCAAGAGGATCCCGTCCCCGAACGGCCGCGCAGGTTTGGGAATCATAGACACCCGAGCCGACTTCGCTGCAGGCTGCGGTTTCGGCGAGGAACTCCGAGTGGTCGGTCACGGCCGCAAAATCGAGCGGACGTTCAAGCTGCATCGTCCGGGCATTTGGGCCGTCAAGGGGAGTGGAGGCCGGAAATGTCGGCTCGCCTTTGGCAAAAAGGTAGGCATCTTTCGGGGTGGTCTGGGTGCCCCATATCCACGCATCAAACGAATAGGCCGTGTGGGCGTGCAGATCCCCAAAGTACAGATTTTTCAAAGGATTATAATGGGCGCAGGGAGCACGCTTTTCGGTGTAGTGTATCCCGTGGACACCGGGATCGGGCTTGGAACCGCAGGCCCCGAGAAAACCACTGAGGGCAAGCGGTGCGAAAAACCCTACAAAAGATGTCAGGGCTCCCGAGAGATCCAGCCGCCGTGGCTTCGTAGGCATTGGGCTTTCTCCACCAGGGCTACAGACAAAACGCCGTCAGAGCATCGCCATGCGGGTTTTGCCCCAGCCTTCTTCGTAGGGGGTGTTGAAGTTCCACAGGAAGCCGAAGGAGGAAATCTTCCAAGCCCCATCGACCCGTACGAATTCTATGTCGTACCGGCCGTGGCCCCACATGGCCCGCAGGATTGAGGTGGGCTCGAGGAGATAGAAGATCCCCTTGGCCCTGTCTCCTTCCACGGTGACGACGGGGTTCAGGATCAGGTGCGAAGCAGTAAAGCGGTCCTTTTCGTGACGGACCAGGCTGTAAAATTCCCTGATGGCCTCCTTTCCCTTGCAAGCATAGTTGAGCGCGGGCTCGTCCCTTGCCAGTTCCCCTCTGGTCTGAACATCGAGCTTTGCATCGTCCGTGAAACAGTCGATCACCTTGTCGAACTCGCCGTAATCGAGCCAGTAGGCGTAGTTCCACATGAGCTGCTTGATGGCTTCCATATCCTCGATTCTCCGGATTCTAGCCTCCAGTTCTTGGTGTTCCATCGTCCCACCTCCTGTTGCAACGGAATTGTCGAGAAGGACGCGGTTTTTATCCTTTCGCCAAAAGGAAGGGAAGACCAAGGCGACCACCTTGCCTCCTGCTCCTTGGGAGGTCAGACGCCCTGTTCTCTCAGACAAGCATTCCCTTCGAGATCAGTTCCGGTATCAGGTCAGAAAGGTCGAGGCGTTCGAGGGTGTCGCGCCGTTGAAGACCTGTCTTCGGATCCCACCCGCGCAGTTCGTAGAACTCCTCCCGCATCCGCTCGAACTGCTTTCGGTCGAGAACGTTTCCCTTCACAGAGACCGGCTCCTCTGTCGGACCGGGTACAAGCAGGTGGGGATTGAGCATGTCGGTCCGAGCGGGCGAGGTGAAATTGAATTCTGCCGGGACATCCCCCTCCCTGGGCTGCCACCCCTCCCGCAGCAGGATGGCCCGCTGCAGATTGAAGATTCGGGCTCCGAACGTATGCAGGCCCGCCTCGTCCGTTTCGATGCCGGTGGCCGCGCTGAAGAGCCTGCTCTCCAGAGTGGGGTCGCCCACATGATCCGGCGTGTTCTTCGAGTCCATGATGGGCCAGGCGAAGTCGCAGAGCACGAGACTGTCTTTCGCATAGGTTCGATCCTGAATCCTCACCGCGGCGAGCGCCTTGCCTTCATATGTCGTCATGTCCCATGCCTTGTCACTTCCCCAGAAACGCTTCGCAGCGGCCCGGAAGACCTCTGCCGTCGTCGGAGAGAGTTCAGGCTTGAGGCGGTGGAGAAGCCAGCGGGCGATCAGGAAGCTCACTTCGTGAAGCATGGGCATGGGCTGCCTTGGCTCCAAGGCATACAACAGGGCATTGGTGATGTATTGTCTTGGCGCATAGGATTCGCCAAAACCCACCCCGGCGACACGCTCGCTGAAGCGGGCCCTAGCCGCCTCCCCAAGCCTTTCCCCGGCCCTGAGAAGGCCCTCCGCCAGGATGTCCCCAAAGCCCTGCCGGTGAGCGATCATGAAGGCAAGCCGCTCGATGAACTCCAGGGTGCCAAGGGCGGACATCCGGAGTCCGATCTGTTCCTCGGAGAGGATGCCTGCAGCGCAGCAGTCCTCGAGCCACTGAATGACGTTCTCCATTTCCATGGTGCATAGGCTGAGATCGTTGCACAGTCGGGTAGCATCGACCGCGGTTTCGATCCTGCCGCCGGGCCTACGCCCGGCCCACGGCATGTAAAAAATCATGGACTGGCACTTGAGGATCGCTTCTTTGCCCGAAGCGGTCCGGAACAACCCTCTGAAACAATCGAGCCCGCACTGATCGCATGGGGCCTTTCCCACGTAGCGCATCTGTTCTTTGGGCAGGGGCACCAGCAGGATGCCTCGCTCGCTCAGACGGCGCGCGAGATGGCTGAGTTCGATCAGCCTCTCCGGCTGCGCCACCTTGGGCCGCCCCGTCCCTACCGCCGCCGCGATGGCCTTGAGATTCTTCGAGCCCATGACGGCCCCGAAGCCCCCTGTGGCGCTGCCCTCATGATCGGTCAGCAGTGTGGCGGTCCGGCATCGGTTCTCGCCGGCTGGTCCCGTGGTCACAAAGCGTACCCGCTCGCCGTGGGCCTTTCTCAAGAGATCACGCGTTTCGTAAGCGCCCTTTCCCCACAGGGCAGAGGCATCCCGGATCTCGGCCTTGCCGTCGGAGATCCAGACATAGCTGGGCCGCTTCGCGCGACCGGTCACCACGACGCCGTCATAGCCGGCTTTTTTCAGGGCCGTGGCCAAATAGCCTCCCAGGTTTCCATAGCAGAAGCCTTCTGGCATCCGCATCGGGGATTTGCCCACCACGGAAAGCCGAGAGGCACCGGGTACGCCCGTGGCTCCCAGAGGCCCGCTCATCAGGATCAAGCGGTTCTCGGGATCGAGGGCACCGACTTCGGGCGTGACTTCCTCCCAGTAGATTCGGGTGGCGATGCCGCGTCCCCCGAGGAATCGGCTCGCGTACTGAATCGTGTCCAAGTCTGTGGTCTCTGAACGGCTAAGATCGACCTTGAGGATCTTTCCGGACCACCCGAAAATGTCGGCAGCCATCAGAACCTCGTCTGAAGACTACGAACCGCTGAGGATGGCCTCTACGGCCAGCCTGGCGCACTTGGCAACGCCCTGGGTGCTCACGCCCCTTGCCTCGCTCACCGTGTTCGAAACGAGGAAGAGATTGCTGACGGATGGCGGTTTCATGGAAGGGCGTTTGAATCCTACGAACCCCGGAGACTGTGCGATGCCGTAAATGCCTGCATGGGCCACGCGCCAATGGTGTGCGCCCTTGAGTTGGGGAAAAAGCTGCGCGGATTCCCGCTCGAGCATGGCGATCGTATTCCGGATCTGCCGTTTCACCCCGGCCTGATTCCGCTGAAAGAGGTTGGGCATCTCGTCGTAGTGGCCCTGATAGGAAACATGGAACTGGTATTGGTTCACTTCGTCTCCATAGGTGGGCATGGGGAAGAAGATTCCGGAGAAGCCAGATTCCGGCAAGTTTGGTGCCCAGCGGAAGGCGTCCATGTCAAAGAGTGGTTCGTCCAGGGCGTAAATAATACTCCAGGCATGGCTGACCTTGGTCGAGATCCAGTTGACCCAGTCTACCCACCAACGGGGGAACGCGCTTTCATCCAGCACATGGAAGAGATTCCACAACGGTAGGGTGACGATCACGAAGTCCGCCTTTATGGTTTCCACGTTCAGGACCTGGCTGTGAAAGATGCGCTCCCCCACCTCTACATTGACCCCGACGGCTCGGCCCCGGTCGATCTGCACGCTGTCCACCGGCGTATTGAGGCGCACTTCTCCGCCATGGTCACGGATATACGCTGCCAGGGGCTCAAGAAAGCTGTTCGCGCCCCCTGCGATGACCGCGCCCAGCTGGCTGAGTTTCCGGCCGCTCTCGATGATCTCCCGCAAGATACAGATCATCTCCCCGGTGGAGTACGTCTCGAACCGGTTCCCCACGCTGGTGGCGCAGCCCAGGTAGAAGAAGAGCAAGCGGATTCCCGGGTCGTCGGAAACGCTTTCCACCCAGGTGCTCAGGGGTACATCGTCTAGCCGCAGGATTTCCTCTCGGGAAAGGTTCATCATCGCGGCAAAAACCTTATTGTACATGGAGGGAGTGAACAATTCTCGAGGTTCTTTCCATTGTCCCTCATGGTAAATCTGACTCTTCGTCATGGGAATCAATTTGGGAAGTTCGAGCTCAAGGGTTGAAAAGATGGCCTCCAGATGTCCGGCTCTGGAGATCATGTGGGCTCCGTCATCGAGGATTTGACCGGAATACTTGAGGCTCCTGGCCCGGCCTCCAAGGGTTCCGTCCTTTTCCAGCACCAGAACCCGCTTGCCCGCGTGGGCCAGAAGCGCTCCTGAACAAAGGCCACCGTAGCCAGCTCCCACAATGACCACGTCCCAGGCTTCCATTTGTTCTTTTCCCCCTTAAAACTCAGTCGAGGTTGTATGTATTCGCCAATTCCTTCTCCGTGAAGATTCCCCCGGTGACGCCTGCGGAAGTCTGGGTGGCGAGGAAGATCGTCGCCTTGACCATCAGGTCTGGAGGTTCCCATGTGGAGAAATCGGTACCCGGGGGGCTCCAGTACCTCGCTCCTTCAGAATCAACGAACCCGGCTGGTTTTAGAGAATTCACGGCTATTCCGTACTCTCTGACCTCCTCGGCAAGGCCGTTGCTGAGGCGCTCAATGGCCGCCTTGGAGGCCGAATAAGCCATACCACCGTCGATCTTTCCGCCTATGTCTGCGCCTGGAGACGAGATGTTGATGATGCTCCCGCTCCTCTGTTTGATCATATGCGGAAGAACGGCCTTTGCGCAAAGAAAGGCGCCGCGAAGATTGACGCTGATGACCAGATCCCAGAGCTTTGTAGGTGTTTCCCAGAGTTTGCGCCAGAAAGCCACGGCCGCATTATGAACCATCACGTCCAGTCGACCGAATTCTTGCAGGGTCAGAGCGACCATTCGGTCCACGTCCTCTTCCCTGCTTACATCCACTTTGACCGGCAGCGCGCGGCGGCCCAGAGCGCGCACCTGTTCTGCCGTGGTGTGGATCGTTCCGGGCAGCCGTTCGTCCTTCTGGACCTCTGTGCGGGCCGCGATGACCACATCGGCACCCTCGCGGGCAAAACCGAGGGCAATGGCCTTGCCGATGCCACGACTGGCTCCGGTAACAATGCAAACCTTGTCCTTGAGTTTCATCCGTTCTTCCTCCTCATGGGCTCTTCTCCAATAGGAATTATCCGGCCTGCGACCGGGCAGCAATCGCTGCTGGGTGTTTTTCGGGGTATTCGGCCAAAACGATTTCGACCCCATGGGACCCCTTGGGATGGAACGCGACTTCACGCATGGTTCCAACGGTCACGTCACCCGCGACGACAAGCCCCTTGTCCTTGAATCTTTGGATGGCTTGCTCCATGTTCCGGACCTTGATCACCAATGCCCATAGTCCCTCTCCCCTCTGGTTGAGGAACTTGGCAATAAGGGAATCCGGATGGGTCGGCTCGATCAACTCTAGGCCCAGAGCGCTGTATGCGCCTCTCATCCCAAGAGGTTCGCACTCTCCGACAGTGTCGAAGTCGATATCCAGGAGGTCGGAAAAGAAGGCCTTAGCCTTCTCGAGATCCCTCACGGCGATCGCGATGCGGTCGATCTTCTCGAACATGGTCGTCCTCCATTGGGAGGTTGTTTAACGCCAGGTGACCTGCGGGGGTCTGCGGCGGACAAGCCTTCGAAATTGGGTCTTCTCGTACCCAAGAGTCATTGCTCCGTAGCATTTATGGTTTCCGGGGATTCCGAGTCGCTTCTTGATCTTTCTGTCATAGTTGACCGCGACCTGGAGAAAGCCATTGAAGCAGCAACCCACCTTGAGGGTTTGTGCCATGAGCGATGCCTGATACAACGCAACGGCATTGCCGAAAGCCACGATGTCGTCCCACTTTCTGCCGTGGACAAGCATGATAGCCGGGGCGTGATAGAAGATCCGGTCGTCGCCCATTTTGTTCCAGCGGTCCCGGAAGCCCTCGAGCAGCGGTATGTAAAACTCAAAGATCGCGAGGGTTTCCTTGCCGATGATCCGGACGGTCGGTTTGGCGGCTCTCAGGAGCATCCGAAACATCTTGAGAACGCTTTCGAGAACGTTAGCACGAAGCCATTCGATCTCCTCTGGCGAAGTGATCACAATGTAGTACACGTCGGGTCGATTGCCCCCTGTGGGGGCGTACCGTCCGGCGTCGAGGATCTTCTCCAGAACGGTCTTGGGGAGAGGCTTGTCCTTATACTTGCGCACCGATCTGCGGGCACGAAAGAGGAGCTGAAGCGAGTGAGAGGAGGGGAGTTCGTTGAAGCTGTACGGGCGGTTGTCGTCCTTGGAGGCGAGAGGGTCGTAGAGAGCCCCAGCAGGGCATACGGCTATGCAATGGCCGCATTCCACGCAGTCCATCCCTCTGGCCACGAAAGGCTTTCCTTCCCGCATCTCGATGACGAAGGCCGCGCACTCTTTGCTGCAAGTGCCGCAGCCAGTGCATCTATCTTCGAGCAGCTTTGGAGGAACCGGTAGGGGCTTGGGAGGGGTGCTTTGTCCCGGTCCTAAAAGCCAGTCCAGAACTGTTTGAAGTTTCATGCGGGTCCCCTCGATTCAATATGAGAAAGGGCTGGTTGAACGAGGCCGGAAACCTGCTTGGGGAGAAGCCATAAGGCCTTTGCTGCGGATCGGGCGAGGGCATGCGGGAAGGCCTTCTCCATGGGAGTCGTGTTGGAATCCCTGCCGGATCGGCTCTCGACTTGTGGTCTTGCGGCGAGGCACGACAAAGCTTCCAACGCGACGGAGGCAAGCTTCAGCATCCGATCGATCGCGACAGGATGGAGGGGTCTGTACAGATTCATCCAGATGTCGTTACGCCTGTCGTGTGCCATGGCGGGTCCAGCATTTGCCAAGATTTCTCCAGGGTTTTCGAACATGGCTATGGGTGACCCAGAGACGATTGCCCCTTGTTTCCTTTTTAGACGTCGGGCGGGTAGTCGGGCAGATCACGGTACAGGGGGTGCTCTTTTTCGACCCGGATCCGCGCCACTCGTCGCGCCGCGGCCTTGTATCGTTCAAGGTCGGCCAAGGCGAGGATGGACATGCGTTGGGTGGCCAGGGATCCCTCGCCGTGAATCGTCAGCGTGGCGTGCCAGCTGGACGTCAAGTCCTTAATGAGGCGAAAAGCGCGAAGCCTGTGTTCGGTGGGGATTCCGTGCTTGCCGCTAAGGTATTTTTCCATGAGCGGACGGGTTTCGGGGTTGAAAAAGTCCTTGGAGGAAGGAACGGTACAAACCAGTCCTCCGGCGATGTCCTGGAGATGTTTCATGGCCTGATGGTAGTTGTCTGCAAAGAAGAACTTGGCGATGTTCGAGTACATCGGGTTCGGATACACCAGGTCGGATCCGGGATCCCGGACGCATTTTACACAGGCCTGCTCAGCCAGCGCCTCTTCGGCCTCGCAATACATGGTGAGCCAGGAGAGCTTGTCCTGGATATGGGGAATCCTTTCAAGGCCGTTGTACTCGGCGATGAGGGCGGCGGCTCCGACGAGAATCTCGAGTTCCACATACTTGTAGGAATCCGCGAAAAGTCGGTGAGAATTCCCAAAGGCGTAGGCCATGTCTCCAGAAAACTGCCACTCACCGTCCATGAAGACGCGCTCGTACGGCACGAAAACATCATCGAAGATGACGATGGCATCCGCGAAGAAGATACTCGAACTGAAAGGATGGTCGAATACGTTGTCGATGTCCGAAGTCTCGTGATCGGTCGTGATCATGGTGATGCCTTTGGCATTGACGGGCACCGCAAAGACGACGGCGTAGTCCTTGTCTTCTTCCCGGTGGCGCCTGCAGGGGATGCAGATCATCTCATTCGCGCAGGGGGCCAAGCTGATGTGGGCTTTTGCCCCCCTGACGATGATCCCGTCCTTTGTACGGTCGACCACACGGACATAGTAATCCTGGTGGGGGATCTGCTTTGAGGGCCGAAGGCTCCTGTCCCCCTTGATGTCCGTCACGGCGCCGATGACCGCGGGATCGTTCTTCAAGAGGTGCTGGCGGTAGGCCTCGACGCGCTCCCGATATCGGGTTCCACAGCGGCGATCCATGCGGTCGCACACCACGCCGATTGCATTGAGGGCGTCTTTGCCCGTCGTGTTGCTACCCCCTGGAATGCCAAAGCCGATGCGGGCCAGTAACTGGACGATCTTTCTCCTCCGGAGGAGATCCTCTGCCGTGCGCTCGGGCTTGTGAAGAAATCGGATCTCCTCGCCGTTCTCGTCCCGGTCGACGAAGAGATCTTTGTACTTGGGGTCCTTCGCTACGAGATAGTCCAGGGCCATCTGGCTGATGGTGCGCTTGAAGAACGGATTCTGGGTGACATCCTTGATCCTCTCGCCGCGAAAATAGACGACTCGGTCGTCGCGGATGCTCTCTTTGTACTCTTCTACGGTGCGGATCGCCATGGGACCTCCTTTCCTGTAAGAAGTTGCAGTGCTCCAGTCGTTCTCTTCAGCTCTGGTCTTTGGTGGGGGGAAGGCTTTCCAGGTGCGTCATCTCGCTTGCGGTTTGGCAGGAGTCGATTTGCGGCTGCCTTCGAGCGCGGAGGGCGAAGGACCGATGGAATCCGAAGGCCTTTCCTGGTTCGGTTGTGCGAGCCCCTGGTCTTCATCGCGGCCGATCGCAATCTGCGGCGAAAGAGTCAAGAATTTCCAATATCGAACAATTCGAGTCTCGTATGATATGAAAGGACCTTTAGCAAGTCAAGCCATTTGTGTCAAGGCATTCAGGGCGGTCTGACATTCGGGAATGCCGTCGTCCAAGAGATGGATCGGCGAGATCGAGAAGAGGGCCTCTGGGTGTCGCGCAAGGTCACGCAGAGACCTCGAGGAGGGGAGACGGATTCGATAAGAGGCGCCCAGAAGGGCCTGTGTTGGCCCTTGTGGAGGCGGCCAGAGCCGTAATGGAGGGACGGCGCCCGCCGCGACGATCCATCTGGGAGATCCCTGCTGCGTCCGCTCGAGGGAACGGACGCGAATCGTCTCGGGCGGCCGGGCGCGCTTCAAAGAGCCAAAGGAGCGGCTGCGTCGGGCGGGAAAGGGATGAATGCAGTATCGTCCATTTGAAACGGCCCCGAATAGCGCACGCTGATCCGCCGATCGGAGAAGAGCCATTGGTCGTCGATTCGTAGGAGGTCGTCATTGTAATTGCCCAAGAGAATCATGGCTCCACCGCCTGAAAAGTGGAGGATTTCCAGGACCTGAGAGCGGACTCTGGCTCTGTTGCCCTCTATCGAAATGAGAGGCGACAGGGCCAGGTGCAAAACGAAGTCTGTGGCCGCTACTGAAAGGGAATAGGCTTCCACAATGGCCTGTTTCCCCCGGTATGAGTTGCCAAGCAGCAGCCAGCAGGCGTCCTCGCTCCAACAGGATGCGAAGGCGTGGGCATCATTCCTCATGATGGCATCCGAGTACTTGGCGTAGAGCTGTTGGATGGCCAGGATGTCGTCAATAGATGGTGCGTTCATTGCGTCCTCCGTGTTGAAAAAGACAAGGCCAGGATTTGCATCCCATCACGATGAGGGAGCCGATCTTGTCCTCCCTTGGGGGAAGGATCTCGTCCGGAAAGGACTTCTTTGTCCCGGTCATCTGAGGTGGCCCTTCCCTCGGTGGGTTTCGACCCGGTGTCTCGTATAAAGCTGCCTTGCGGGCCATCCGGGGCTAGCTAGAGTCACCTGGAAGGCCCGCTGAGTTCCTTTGTTGAGAAAACAGAATTCTGAGAACCACATGGGTTTTGAATGCGGAAAGACCGGTGTGCGATTCTGGTGGCAGATTTGTTAAGCCTCCGGTGACTCATCCGCAACGGCGACCCTGGCTATTGCTTTGTCTTCCGTGACACGCCCTCCACGAATGAAATTCTCCGCGCTGGGAAAAAACTTCCAAGGTCGGAATATGCGAGTCTCGGAAAGTATGAAAAAGCGAGTATCAAATCGGCAAACCTGTGTCAAGTCACGGGCACCTGTGTCATGCAGGGACACGTCCAGGAAAAGAAGGAAATTGCGAATCGGGCGGAATCGAAGCATGAAAGAGCGTTTTCGAGCCCGAGGGTCTTATGGAAGGCAGTCGAATCCATCCATGCCACGCCACAGATGGGGTCGAAAGGAAGAGGACCGGAGTTTCGGGATCGCGCGGAAGCGCCCCTTAGGGATCCTGATTCGGGTAAGACAGGAGCAGATGAACGGGCCCTTGGGAGGCCGATCCTGCAGGTCGAAAACGTGAAAAATGCCTTGACACTTCAGAACCCTCGTGCTACATATTTCGTATATTTCGGAAATCGAAGGGAGTGGCAACGCAGGTACGATTTCGCCTGGCTCTCTGAAGAAGTTGGAGGGCGGGGGAGCGCTCGAAAGACGGTTGGGAGGGCGTACCCATGATCGTGTGGATCGGGACAGGAGAGGGGCGAAGGACCCATCCGAAAGGAGGTCGGTGACCTTGGAGATCCTGAAAGACGGAATCGTGCGGAACCGCTACGACGTCATTGTCGTGGGGGCTGGAATCGGAGGTCTAACGGCTGGGGCCCTGCTTGCCAAGCGAGGGCTCCGTGTGCTTGTGATTGAACAGCACTACATTCCGGGTGGGTGCTGCACCTGTATTCGGCGCAGGGATATCACGTTTGACGTGGGGGCGGCGGTCTTCATGGGCTGTGGAGAGATCGGATTCACTCCCCACCACTTCGTAATGAACGAACTCGAGGAGGAACTCGATCTGATCCGCCACGCCGCCATGTACAGGATTCACGCATTCGGAAGCAAGATCAGTTTCTGGCGTGATCTGGATCGGTTTCTGGAAGAGTTGATCGCTGTCTTTCCGAGCCAGGAGAGGGGAATCCGCTCCCTCTACCGCGAGATGAAGGAGTTCTACCTAAAGGTCCTCTGCAAGAACGACATGCCCATGTCTCCTACTGAAACGCCTCGAAGGGAGCAAGTCAAGATGCTCTTGAGGGATCCAGTGGGCATGGTAAGGGTCATGAGGCAGTTGTCCATCTCTACGTACGATATACTTCGGAAGCACATCAGCGATCCGAAGTTGATCGCATTTTACGATTACCTGATGTCTTTTTTCACCTGCTGCACGGTCAAGGAGGTTCCGGCCATCATAGGCACTTCGATGTTCATTGACGCGCACTTAGGGGGGGCGTGTTACGCGCAAGGTTCGCCACAGATGCTCCCGAACAAGCTAGAGAAGTCGATTGAGCGGAACGGGGGGCAGATGCTCTACCGTAACATGGTGGACGAGATCCTGATCGAGGGTGGACAAGCGTATGGGGTTCGACTGGTGGATGGCACGGAGATCATGGCGGATTGTGTGGTAGCGAACGCTACGGTGTGGAATCTCTATGGAAAACTTGTGAAGCCGCGGCACATCAAGCCTGAACGAATGGCTTGGGCCCAGAGATTCGAGCCTACCTTGGACTTGTTCCTTCTTTACATCGGCGTGAGGAGGGAGGCGATCCCGGATGACGCCCAGCCGGTGGAAATTCTGATTGACAATATTTTCGACTTTCAGGCGGACAACTACGGCATTTTTATTCCGACTCTGGAGGATCCGTCCCTTGCGCCTCCTGGAATTCATTCCATGACGGTCATGGCGCCTAGCAAGACGGGGCGGGTAAAGAATCGATTTGGTTCTGTGTACCAGTCGGAGGAATATTATGAGCGGAAGCAGCAAGAGGCCGAAAAGGTCATTGACGATCTGGAAAGGATGTATTTTAGAGGGTTGAAGAAGAATATTGTTTGCATGGAGGCAGCCACGCCTGCGACATTGGAGCGGTTTACGCTTAAGAACTTTGGGTGCATCGGCGGGCCCAAGTTGAGCATGAACCAGTTCCTCACGAAGAGGCTACGGGCGAGGAGCGAGTGGAAGAACCTGTATCTGTGCGGTGACTCCACGACCATGGGGGAGGGGGTCGTCTCTACAACCGTGTCCGGCGTGAGCGCGGCGAATATGGTTTTGCGTGATCTGGGGCTGCCTGAGTATCTGCCTCGCGTTTTCCCGCGGAAGTACATTCGGTACGTGGAGGGGCGGGCGTGGACAGCTCCGCCCGATCGGAGGCTTCCGCTGAATGAGAACTCCGCGGCAAGGGCCGCGAAGGAGTGCCAGCTCTGCGAGAAGCCGAGGTGTACGGATGCGTGCCCGGCGGGGATCGATGTGCTGAACTTCATGAGGCGGATCGAAGCGGGCAACTGGGTCGGCGCGGCGCGTTCGATCCGGGAGAGGAATCCCCTGGGCGAAGTGTGTGGCTACGTGTGTCCTGCGGAGGTCTTGTGCGAGAAGGCATGCAGTCGGCTGGAGTTTTCTGATACTCCCGCGAACATCGCCAAATTGCACGCCTGGGCATGCGAGGCTGCAGGCGTAGAGGGATGGGACCGGTTTGTTCCTGAGCGGAACGGGTACCGCGTGGCAGTCGTAGGTGCGGGACCGGCTGGGCTCTCCTGTGCCCATTTCCTGGGGCGTTTAGGGTACCAGGTGGATGTGTACGAAAAGGCGGACGGGCCTGGAGGCATGTTGGGGCGGGCGGTTCCGGCCTTTCGGTTGCCTAGGGAGGTGGTGGAACGGGAGCTCAAGGGACTCATCGTGCCCGGGATGTGCATGAAGTTCAACACGGCTCTGGGTCGGGACGTTTCGGTGAAGGAGCTGCTGGGTCAGTACAAGGCGGTGTTCTTGGCCCCGGGGCTCTGGTCGGGTCGACGTCTGGTGTTGCCAGGGATGAACGGCACGAGGGTTGCCGATGGGCTTGGATTTCTCGTGGAGTCCGGGACGAACGGTGGTGCCCCACTCGAGGACCGGGTTCTGGTGATCGGTGGGGGCAGCGTGGCATCGGATGTGGCGATCATGGCCAGAAAGAGGGGTGCCCGTAAGGTTTCGGTCGTTTGCCTGGAGAAGGTGGAAGAGATGCCGTGTCTGGCGAGTGAGGTGGAGGAGATGAGGCAGATGGGCATCGAAATCTACAATGGTTGGGGGCCAAAGGAGGTCATTCCGGGGTCGAAGATGCGTTTCGTCAGATGTACGAAACTATTGGACGATCAAGGGCGTTTTTCTCCCTCCTTCGAAGAATCGGAGTCGATGGAACTTGATTTCGAGCAGATCATTATGGCCGTGGGCCAGACCGTGGAGTCGGATCTCGCGAGGTATCTCAAAGAGGAGTTCGAAACAGATGGCCTGCTGAAGGTCGAGGCGGAGACCCTGCAGGTCAAGGGTCGGCCTGGTGTCTATGCGGGCGGAGACATCATACGGGGTGCGGGGACTGTCGTCGAAGCGGTAGCGGACGGGCGACGCGCCGCAGCTTCCATTGATCGTATGATCAAAAGATTGACTTGAGTGGTATTGATAAAGGAACGTGGAGGTCCCCACGGAGAGACCGGAGGATTCAATCGCACAACGCAGCGAGATGGGATCGACCGTCACCCGGAGCCCATGAAGAAACAGAGGGAGCGTTCAAGGTGATCAGAACGAAGGCGCATGCGTGTCTTGTCGTTGTCCCCTGGTTGCTGGTGTTTGCCGCCGGGCAGGGTCGCTGTGACGTTTCGCCCGGCGATGTGATCGATACGACGAGCTGGGAGAAGGCGGTGGGTCTCCTGCCTGATGAGATCATCGATTGGATCAAGAAGGGAGATTTCGTTATCAGAGTCGGACAATTGGAGTACAAACCTGCTGAGTGTCTGCCTCCGCATGCGGTGAAGGCTCTGGAGGAAAACAAAGGGAAATATACATTGGACGAAAACGATTCCATCGTGGAGAAGGAAACGGGGAAACGGGTGGAAAAGATTATCGGTCATCCTTTCCCGGAGATCGATCCGCAGGATCCAAAGGTGTGCGAGAAGATCGTGTACAACTGTTTTTACACGGCGCACGCGAACGGAAGCTTCATTGCGTATTTGCATACAGACTACATCCGCAGGTCTGGCTACGAACGATCGACAGAGGGGGAGATGCACAACTTGTCGATGGTTGGCAACCCGGCCTCCTTGGCGATGGAAAATCCAGACCGGATGGAAAAATACACGCTTTTCGTTGCGAAGAGTCCGTACGACATCGCAGGCGCTGCGATTATGACGTGGCGATACCTGGATCCGCAGAAGCAGGACAACACGTTTGCGTTTCTCCCGGCTATTCGCAGGGTTCGCCGGATGAGTTCCGGCAACCGATCAGACGCCGTGTTCGGATCTGATGCAGCGGTGGACGACTCTGGAGGGTTTGACGGAAAAGTGACTTCCATGGAGTGGAAATACTTGAGAGCTCAGGAGGCCCTGATCCCTTTTCCATCTGAAAACGTGTCGCGCTTGAAGAAAAACGAGCAGGGGGGATGGCTGTCGTCTGCGGATATAGATGTCATGACCTATGGGCATGAGAAGCAGGGGTGGGCAGGGGCCCAGTGGGCGCCTGTGAACATGATCTGGGTGAAGAAGCCCGTTGTCGTTCTCGAAGCAAAGGCCAAAGATCCATATTACAACTATGGGATTCAGCAGCTCTGGGTACAGACGGAAACATGGGGGGTTGTTTATAAGTCGATTTACGATAAGGTAGGGAAACACTGGAAGACGTTCGTCGGTCAAGCGAGGTACTTTGAGAGCGAAGACAAGACGTTCCATCTTGCCCACGCAGGAGATCAACTCGTGATCGACGAGCGTGCGAATCACGCGACGATCTTCAGGGGTCCAATGCCCACTGAGATCTGGAAATACTTTGCGGAGCTGCATTTAGACGATTTCTCTCTTGCGGGCTTTCAGAGATTCTGCAAATAGCCGCGACGGATGGAATAGGCTCTCCTTCAGAGAACCAACGAGGGCGTGAGGAAGCCATGGGATGGAGTGGGAAGGCCGTTTCCGTGTTTGCCACCGGCGTCCTCTTTCTGCTGCTGGGGGAAGTCGCGGAGGCCCTGTACGTGGATCCAGACCAAAAAACTTTGGAGATCATCGGGAGGGCGCAAAGTCGGGTCTCGTTCCGGCTGCAGGATTCGGAAGGGTTCACCCAACCGGAGAACGTGGGCTGTGGTGATTTGGCCCAGTGGCGCAATCTCGTGATCGTGGAGATGAATCACGACCTGGGGCGTTTATCCAAGAACTTGGGCATTCTGTATCCTTTGAGTGCCTTGAATCTGAAAGCCAAGTCCCATGTTGTCGGGAGGTTCCTGTACGAGGGCGTGTACGACGCGGGCCCAGAGGCGTTCAGGGAGGTGGAGCGGGAGGACAGGGAGAACATTGAAAACTTCAAGGAGCAGTACGATCTGTGGGAGATGTATCTCGACCTGGCGAGGGGTCCTGTCTTCTTTCGCGTGGGGAAGCAGAATTTGGCTTGGGGAGAGACCGATGTTTTCAGGCTCCTGGACGGCATCAACCCGTTGGACAATACGTTTGGGGGCGTGTTCGAAGATCTCGACGATCGGCGGATCCCGCTGTGGATGCTGCGCGGCAGCTACAATTTCGGCCGGGTAGGTTTTGTCTCGTCGCTGGCGGTGGAAGGATTCTGTGTCCCGGGTGTTTGGGACGTGAGGGTGGCTCCGGTCCCCCCGAATCGTACGCCCTATTCCGCGCCGCAGCCTGAATCGCCTTTGCCGACGGTCGTTCGTACCCCGAGGAAGACGATGTCGAACAGCCGATGGGGCGTGCGGATCATGGGGGTGGTGTCAGATGATTTCAGCGTAAGTCTTGGTCATTACAGGAGCTATCCGGATATACCGGCGCTGCGGCTTCGGACGGAGGAAAATCCGCTCGAGGCCTGGACGGAGATCTGTTTTCCCCACATAGAGGTTAGCGGGGGCTCGCTGAGCTTCTGGGAGCAGCACACGGACGTGGTTGTTCGAACAGAGGTTGCGTGGTTCTGGGATGAGCCCGTTTTCATCCCTGAAATCAATACGCCGATTGTTCCTCTTCCTGTCCCCATTCCGGGCATTCCGGGTTTGCCCGGCAAGGGCAGGATTCCGACGAAGGATGCGCTGAAATGGTCGATTGGTCTCGACAAGAACATCTGGATTCGGCCCTTAAACCGCCAGAGAACGTTCACTGCATCCTTTCAGTATTTCGGATCGTGGGTGCAGGATTACGAGGAGCGGATGCGTTTCCCCCTTGCGATTTACCCGGACGCGACGAATTTCTCGGCGGCGAAGGCATTCGAGGGGACTTTCACGTTTCTCATGAACACGGATTACTACGGAGGAGACATCATCCCGCAAATGGTCGCGGCTTATGATGTACGCGGGGTGTGGATGTTCCAGCCCTCGGTGAATTTCATTCTCGAGCCCTTCCGGTTCATGATTCAGTATAGCGGGATTGTGGGGAACATGACGGGTTTTGGAGCCTTCCGAGATCGCGATCAGATCACGTTTAGCTTCAGTTACTTGCTGAACTGAATCCCGCCGAGGAGGAGGGTGAGTTTCATCTTGGAGGGAGCGGGCGGGGGGATGCTTCGCTGCGGTTTCTTCAAGTCGTCGGGAAGCAGGAACTGCCCTAGAAAATCTGCTGGATTTCGCAGAGCCAGTCTCTCGAAGCTCAAGTTCTGTCAAAGGGACATGTCGATCAGAGGGAGGCCGGCCCATCTTGCTGGGCCCGCTTTGGGGATGAGCTTAGGATTGTTGAAGTCGGCCTCGTCAGCCAGAAGGAGAACGGGCTGTGTGCGAAAGCGAAACGAGCCGCCGTCTGTGGACAGAGGAATGATGCGTTATCGGTGGACGGTTGATGTGTTGAGTGCGAGGGGGGTAAGTGCGGACTGCAAGAAAGGGGAGAGCCATGTCGAATCTGCTGGTGGATGAGAGGGATCAATCGTTTGTGCTTCATGAAATGCTGGAGGTCGAAAAACTGTGCGAGAAGCCTATCTATGCGGAGTTTTCTCGGGAGATGTTCGACATGATCCTGAGCGAGGCCCAGAAGCTCGCGGTGAATGAGATTTTCCCTACCCTCGTGAAGGCTGACAGGGAGGGGTGCCGTTTGGAGAAGGGCCAGGTTTATGTTCCCCAGTGCATGCATAGGGTGTACAAGCTTTTCTGTGAAGGGGGGTGGAATGCGATGTGCTTTCCCCCTGAGATTGGCGGGCAGGGCTTACCTCTGACGATCCGAACGGCTGCCATGGAGTGGTTCAATCACAATTTCTCCTTTATGGCGTACCCAGGCACTGTGGAGGGAGCTGCCCATCTTGTGGAAGTGTATGGGACGGCAAAACAAAAGGAAAAGTATCTTGCAAAGATGATCAGCGGACAGTACGGTGGGACCATGGTTCTTACCGAACCCGGTGCGGGGTCCGATGTAGGGAACCTCTCCACGAAGGCGACGCGATGTCCGGACGGATCATACAGGATTCAGGGGAGCAAGATTTTTATTACGGCTGGCGACCACGATTTGGTTGAGAATATCATTCATCCCGTTCTCGCCCGCATTGAAGGCCACCCGGCTGGCACGAAGGGCATATCGATTTTCCTTGTGCCCAAATATCTGGTGAATGAGGACGGAACGCTCGGCAGGCGAAACGATTACGAGATCACCAAAATCGAAGAGAAGATGGGAATCCACGGAAGCGCTACGTGTGCGATGAACTTCGGTGACAACGGGGAATGTTACGCAGAGCTCCTTGGGCAAGAGATGGAAGGCATGAAAATTATGTTTCAGATGATGAATGAGGCGCGGATCGGTGTGGGGTTGCAGGGGATCGCAAGCGCTTCGATCGCTTATTTGCACGCCCTCCAATATGCTAAGGAGAGGCTGCAAGGGTCTTCTTGGAAGGATTTCAAGAACCCAGAGGCGCCGAGGGTTCCCATCATAGAGCATCCTGACGTCCGGCGCATGTTGCTTTGGATGAAGGCGAATACGGAGAGTATGCGGGCCATGGGGTATTTCTGCGCTCATCTTTTCGATCGGGCTCGAACTGCGGAAAGCGATGAGGAGCGGGAAAAATGTTTGGGCCTGGCGGAGATTCTGACCCCGATTCTCAAGGCGTACTGCTCGGACATCGCGTTTCGGGTCACGGAGACGGCGATTCAGGTGCACGGTGGTTATGGCTTCTGCTCGGAGTATCCTGTGGAGCAATTCATGCGAGACGTGAAGATCGCGTCTTTGTACGAAGGTACGAATGGGATCCAGGCCATGGACCTGGTGGTCCGCAAGATGGGGATGAAAAGGGGAGCCTATTTTCTGGACCTCCTGGGGGAAATGAGCGCGACGATCGAAAAGGTCAGGAGAGAGGCTGCTTTGAAAGATCTCGCAGACGATGTGGAGAGGGGTGTTGGAGCCCTCGCCGATCTGGCGATGTTCCTGGGCAGGTGTGGCAAAGAAGGGAAATTTCTTGTTCCTCTGGCGAACGCATACCCGTTTCTGATGATGGTGGGGAAGGTGATCTCAGCGTGGCTTTTGCTCTGGCAGGCAGGGATTGCCGCGGAGAAGCTTGCCGGGGAGCCCGGCGGTCAGGAGGCATCCTTTTACAAAGGGAAGCTGGCGGGGGCCAGGTACTTCATCAAGAACGTGCTTCCCGAGATAGACGGTACAGCCAGGGCGATCAAGAGCGAAGATTTGTCCATCATGGAGATTCCTGATGAAGGGTTTGCCTCCTGAGAAAGAACGCCATCTGGGGGGAAGGGTGTTCACATGCGATGTGTGATCGTGTGCTATTCCACGACCGGGAATACCCGGCTGGTGGCGGACCGCATAGCGATTGCGTTGGGGCAGAGGGGTATCGAGACGCATGTGCGTGACGCGGCGAGGGAGCCCCGCTTTGATGATCTAGGAGCCTACGACATCGTGGGGTTCGGAACGCCCACGATGGCATGGAAACCGTCCTGGGGGTTCTATGAAGTGGTTGGGCTCGTTCCCCGCCAGGAGAACCTCGTGCCGTCTTTTGTCTTTTGCACGAGCGGTGGACAGCCGATCAACACGCTGCGTACCATGGCTCGGTTGGTCACAGAGAAAAACTTTCTTGTCATCGATGGCCTGGAGGTGACCGCCGAGGTGAACTGGCCCGTGGCGAGGCAGTTTGGAGAAAAGGGGCAGGGGTCCGTGGGAAAGCCTGACGAGGGGGACCTCGAAGCCGTGGCGTCCTTCGCTCACAAGATCGCGGACCGATTGTTTGCAAAGAACTGGAAAGCCAAAGTCTTCGATTTCAGGGTGAGCGCGCTGCATGTGATCGGGAAAAGGGCGGGGCCGAAAGAACTCCGGCGTGTCATGGGCACCAAGAGGGTTGACCGAAAACGGTGCATTCAATGCTCGACGTGCGCTCTCGGATGCGTGGCGAGAGCTATCTCCTTGCGGCCTTATCCGGCTTTTTCGAAGCGCTGTATTGGGTGCTGGGCTTGCTACAATAATTGCCCGACCGAAGCGATCACGACGACCGTGACAGGGGGAAGGGGACGTTACAGGGGGCCGGCTCTCCGCCGGCGAGAATGAGGAAGCTCCTGAAAGGGAAAAGTGGTGCCAGGTTGCGTCCGCTTCGGCGGTGTTCGATTTAGGCGCCGGTGCACAGGGGCTGGGCGATAGACATCGTGCAGCGTACCAGAAGCACGAGCGGGAGGGGATCGAGTGCAAAAACGAGGATCTTCCGGGAGACAATGCACCTCATGATCCCCGCAAAGGCGCAGGCAGAGGGATCGCAAGTTCGTGTTGCGGTTCAGTCAGGTGCTCGTCTGTGAGGCTCCGCAGTGGGCTTTATCGTTTCAGGATGCGCTTCAGGGGAAGGGACTCCATCTTCCCTTTTACGATGCTGCCGAGCTTCTTGAGCAGATCGTTGAACCACATCCCAAAGTCAAGGTCTCCCTCGAAGGCGATTGTGCCGTCCATCATCGCCTGCATAAAGGCTTCGTCGGTCCCCTTGGTCATGACGTCCACGGCTGAGGGCACGTCCTTGTAGACCATTGCATAGTCCGGATTCGGTCGGCTGCCGCGGGTGCAGCGGACGTTGCCGTGATCGATGTGATAACACCAAGCAACCTTGTAGTCGGAAGTCCTGATCTCCGCAATTCCGCTTCGTTCTTTGAGATCTTCCCTGAAGCCACGGTGAAAGCGGCTCACCAGGTACAAGCTCGCACCGAGACTCATCAGCATCGCCTCTAGTTTTACCTTTTTCTTCATCGCACTCAGCATGGTTGCGCTCCCCTCTGAGGATCGTCGCGGTGAGAGGAAGGACTCATACTTGGACAATGTGGGAAGTGAGGATTCAGTCTATTTCTCCCTGCTGAGGATGGTTTCTGCGACCATGAGTCCGCTCATCAAAACCGCAGACTGACCCCCTCCGGGGAATGTCCATGCACCTGAGAGGTAGAGGTTCTTGATGGGGGTCTTCTGGGGGAGACGCTTCATCATGCTCTGTTCCTTGGTATATTCCCAGCCAAAGATCGAGCCCCTTGGGTTGAGCGTGTAGTGCTCCATGGTTCGGGGGGAGCCGACTTCCATGACCTCTATGTGATCGCTCAGACCAGGAACAAACGCCTCAGCTCTCTGGATGTAAATGCGGGCTACCTCTTCCTTCAACGCCTTGTATCTCTCGTAGCTCTCGCTCTCGTACCAGTCCCCCTTGTAGTCGTAAGGCATGATGGAAACAATCGCGATGACGTTCTTTCCCCTCGGCGCATTCGTCGGGTCCGCCATGGTGTAGTTGATCACGCCAAACAAGGCCTTTTCGGGGTTGCCCTCGTGAAAGTACCTGAAAATCTCCCTTTGGTCGTAGCCCGGGTTGATGAAGTACGAGTGTATCCCGGGTGGAAAAGTCTCGCTGAAATCGTGATCCACGCCCAAATAGACGGCAAAGGCAGGGAGGCCGATCACCATTTCTTGAAGTCTTTTTACGTATGGCTCAGGAAGATGCTCCCGGCCGACGAGCTTGAAAAACGTGTCCGGGGCATTGGCGTTGGAAATGACATATCGGCACGTAAATTCTTTGCCGTCTTGGGTTTGGACAGCGACCGCTGCTCCATCCCGAATGACGATCTTGGTGGCGAGGGTGTTGAGAAGGATCTCGCCTCCGTTGTCTCTGACAACCTCGGCTAGAGCGTTTGTAACGGCCTGGGATCCTCCCTCGAAGTAGAAGAACCCGACGTGATGGTAGCTGACCCACATCATGGCAAAGAAGATGCCAGAGACGTTGTCTGCGCTGGTGCCCGTGTAAGCCATGAGCTGAACGAACAGAGCGACGAGCTGTTCGTCGTGAATGTAGTCGGCCAGCATTTCGGCGCAGGTTTTATTCCAATACTTGATCATAGGCCAGAACATCGTTGGCTTCTGCAAAATAGACCAAATTGTCCTGGCGATGTCCTTCTTGTCCTGGAGGTTTGCCAGACAGCGCATACTTTCGTAGATGAGTTGTAGGTCGTCAAAGAGGGCGTCGATGCCCTTGGCTTCGTGGGGGAATTTTTCTTTGAGGCGCTGGCGGTAAATCTGCGGGTCGGCTGGAACGTCAAAGGTGAAGTCTGGAAAAATCGATCGGTAAGCGGGGTCGAATTTGATCGCCTTGACTTTGTCTTCGATGCCGAGCTTTGGAAAGAGCTCTCGGCCCATTCCGTCCATCGCGTGGAGAGAAACCTCGAATCGATAGTCTTCGCGCTCGAAGGCTGTCATGTACCCGCCCACCTTGTCGTGCTGTTCGATCACGAGTACCTTCATACCCTCCATCGCAAGTTTTGCGGCTGCAGAGATCCCTCCGCCGCCGGCGCCGATGACAACGACGTCGTAGGCCCCGGGGCCGAGTTGAGCCAGAGGAGGGGGTGGAGGGCCTTCTCCCTTGCAGGAGGGGAGCACGAGCAGGAGGGTTGAAAGGAGCAGAAAGCGGAAATGGGTCTGTTTGAGGCGGTTCGTTCTCATTGCGTCTCCTTTCTGCAGCGAAAGGTCAAAGACCGTATGGACAGCGGGATTGCAGCGGGCCCGAGGGGTCCGTGGGGCGAGACGAACGTTGGTTGTGGGGATCGGGCGCATGGGGTCATCGGAAGGACTATTCTGCGGTACGGTGTTTTTGGCGAAACTGACGGACCGACTTATCCAGGAGTCTGTCCAGTAGGGCCGGTGCAATTCGATACAGCCACCAGGAGAGTCGTGCATCGAGTGGGCATACGATGATGGCTTGGTTCCTTGCGACGCCACGCAGCAGAGCGCGGACAGCGTCGTTTACGTCCATACTCTTCATGGGAGAGATGGAGAGGATTTCTCTCATGGTGGATTTGACGGCCACGGATTTTTCAAGGAGGGGCGTTCGCACGAGTCCCGGGCAGAAAACGGTCACCTTGACGCCCAGGCCTGCGGCCTCTGTCCTGAGGGAAGTTGATAAGCCTACCACCGCGTGTTTGGCTGTAGCGTACGGTACCTCAAGCGGAATGGGCATGATCCCACAAAGGGAGGCGGTGTTGACGATATGACCAAAACCCTGCCGGATCATGACGTCGTATGCGGCCCTTGTACCGTACAGGACTCCCATGAGGTTGATGTCCAGCAGACGGGACCAATGCTCGGGAAGTAGGTCCCTCGCCTCGCCGGCGATGTTGATGCCCGCGTTGTTGAACATGTAATCGAGACGACCGTATGCTTCGACTGTCTGGGCAATGAGCTTCTGGATCTCTTCTTCTTTTCTCACGTCCAGACGAGCTGCGCGTGCCCTTCCGCCGTTTTGGGAGATAGCCCTCGCAACCTCTTGAGCTCCTTCGAAATCGATGTCTGCGACGATGGTTGAAGCCCCGTGCCTAGCCAAACCCTGACACACCGCCCGACCGATACCCGAGGCTCCTCCGGTTACGATTGCGACTTTGTCTTTAAAGCACTCCATGGTCTGGACCCTTTCGTACACAGAGAGGGTGCATTCCTATGATCCCAAACTTCGTTTGGAATGGATAGAAACATGGCAAGATCCGTTCTCTCTACCTTGGCTTGAGTTTTAGAATTTCCCTTGCCTCGGACCGGGATGCCACGGCCCCGCTTGCCAACCTGCAGATTCGGACAGCGTATTCGACTTGCTGCCAGCTGCCCTTTGCGTGCTGCTTGTCGAGATCGCGGATGTTGTCCTCCAAACCTACCCGAATGGGGCCATCCGTGATGGCGGACATTTCTAGAAATTCTTGGCACTTTGGATCGATTCCATCATGGCCGCGGCGAGAGCCCGGTGGTCCCACGGAGGGGTGGGCGGATTTTCTCGGCGCTCCATGGAAAGTGCCTCGGAGGGGCAGGCCGAACTGCAAAGCCCGCATCCGATGCAACGCCGGGCGTCTAGGCGTACAACCGCGTCCTTTATGGCTAAAGCCTTCGTAGGGCAGCGGTCCAAACAATCTCCACAACCGGTACAAGCCTCTTGGTCGATCTTCAGGCGGAAGCTGGACACGGCACCGAGGGAGAACACGTCCGAAGTTTGGAAACTCTTCAAAATCCCACAGTGGCATGCGCAGCAGTTGCATATGAAGTCGATATGCTTGGCCGTGTTGGAAGACATGTGTACGAGACCCGCCTTTTCGGCCTCGTCTAGGATCTTGAGGGCTTCCTCCTTGGAAACCAATTGCCCGTAGCCCCTTTCATGAATGAACTTAGCATTCGGGCCGAAGGCCATGCAGTTCCGTTTCGGCTTGTGGCAGGGGTCTCCAAGCAGCTCTGCAAAATGACGGCAATAGCAGGTTGAAACAGATATGGAGTCCGTGTTCCGGATATACTGGGATACGATTTCATAAGGTTGGATCTGGCTCCCGCCCGCCACCTCCTTCTCTACGGGGATCACTCTGGAGAAAGGGGTAAGCTTTTTCAGGAGCTCGGGGGGAGCACCCTTGGTTCTTTCCGCCAGCTTGTCAAAGTAATTCTTGAAAAGACGCGCCATCTTATGATCGTGTTCGGTCGTGCCGCCCTTCATGAACTGGAACTCGAAAAAGCCGGGGAGCACGGCCATCAACTTGTATTCGGGGTGGTCGTCTCGCACGCGGTGAAAAAGGAGGCCTTTGTTCGCCATGCTTTCCAACAGGGGCTTGATCGCCTCGACGGGCCGGTCAACGTGCTTGCTGATGACCTGCAGGGGCTGCATGCCTGGCGGCAAAGCGGCGGCGAGCTCGGCTTCCTCAGGTGTGAAGAGCTCTTTGATGAGCGCAGTGAACTCGGGGCACTTGTAGATTGGGATGGCTCCGTGAAGGCGCACGAGAGCATCGATGAGTCTGTCGTAAACAAGCTCAGTCACGATCTCCTCCTTTTAGCTGCAGGTTTCCGTCCTTGGAAAATGCGATCGCGCTCCCGTGGTCCCCGTCTCGGGCAGAGGTCAGAGGGAACAAATCCGAGTGACCTCCTTTACTCTGCAGCGCAAATCCGATATCGACCGAAAACGAGGCGGTAGAGCATGTTCTTGAGAATCGTGTCCCCCATTCCTTTGATCTCGAGTTCGCTCTTCAGGAAAAGAGTCGCATCCCGGATTGCCTTTGCCCTTTCAAGCAACCCCAAACCATGAAAAAGCCCGGGTTGTCGGGCGTTGGAAGAAGCGCTTGAAGCGCTCATCCGCAAGGGGTTGAACTGGTCCAGGGCCGTTTCCATTTCCGGTCGGACGAGCTGCCTATATCGCGGCAGGGCCTCGAATCCCTTCGAAAGAGCCTCTGTGACGGCTTGACCTGCGTACCCGCCGCTTACCAAGGCGCAGGAGATTCCTTCGCCCCCCTGGTGCATGAGGCCCATAGCGTCACCGACCATGAGAACACGGCCGCGACCGGGGAAAAAACGGTTGAGTGGGGTCATGGTGTTGGAAAGGCAGGCCTCCGTGGCGAGTTCCCGTTTGATCTCCAGCCCCAGATTCTTCTTGAGAAAGTCTACAAAACGGTTGAAACGGGCTTGAAAATTCTGGCCTTTGACCATGGCGAGGCCAATGATGACCTGATCGTCCTTGATATTCACCCAAGGGAAAGGACCCATGTTCCGGGTCAGGAACCAGTGCAGGTACCGGGCGTCCACATCGATCTTGCCTTCGAAGTATTTCTGACAGGCATATGCCCAGGGCCATTGCTGTCCAAACTTTCAGGGATGGGCTCATCTGGTTCCTTGTAAATCAGCCAGTTAGAGGGGCGAAATCACGCCATGGAAGTTGAGGTTCCCTTTTTCGGCGGCCTGCTGCTGTCCAA
>Ga0101944_10001825_pt1 | contig 39699 bp, 33 predicted proteins | sample DewCreD2012metaG_FD_75245 | JGI IMG/M metagenome (GOLD analysis project Ga0101944, IMG submission 75245) | Hot spring sediment bacterial and archeal communities from British Columbia, Canada, to study Microbial Dark Matter (Phase II) - Dewar... ... | reverse complement strand
CGAAGCAACCCGTGGCAGCCAGGGCCTTCAGCCCAGTCTCTCGGTGAACAAGCTGTGAATAGTTGTGAGACGTCCGGCGCGGCCTTGGTTAGACTGAGCGTGACGTTGTAAGAGAACTGCTTTCGTTCACCCGCGGATGAGCGCAGTTCGAGCCGCGTCATCGCCGTTCGAGCCGCGTCATCGCAGTTCGAGCCGCGTCATCGCAGTTCGAGCCGCGTCATCCAGGAGGCCCAAGGCACTTCTTTTTCCTGCGTTGCGCCCGCGAAGTGGGGCGCTGCCGTTCGCGCACTTCCCATGACGGCTGAACGCGCGCATTATGAAAACGGCTCTCGTCTCTGTTTTCTTGCTGCTCCCTCGCTGCGCCCTGGCGCAACCGACTGCGCCTGCCGTAACGGAGCGTGGCCCGCACCACCGCGTCTGGCGCTGGACCACCGAACAAACCGGCCCGGACGGTCGCACCCGGGCAGAGCCTCATTCCTACGTCGAACTGGCCACCGGCCTGTGTTATCAGCGCGACGGCCAAGGCCCCTGGCTCGATGCCCAGGAAGTCATTGAGGTCCTGCCCGATGGCAGCGGCGTAGCCCGCCAGGGCCAGCACCAAGTCGAGTTCCCCGTCAACCTCAAGGAGGGCCTCATTGGCCTGCGCACCCCGGACGGCAAACAGTTTCGTTCCCGCCCGCTGGGTCTGGTCTATTACGACGCCGCCACCGGCCAGAGCGTGCTCATCGCCGAGTTGCAGGACGCGCCCGGCAAACTCGTCGCCCCCAACACCGTCCTTTATCCCGACGCCTTTGATGACGTGACCGCGGACGTGCGCCTGGTCTATCGGCTGGCTTCCTTCGAGGCCGACGTGATCCTGCGCGACCGCCGCCTGCCGGACCCGGAACGCTGGGGCTTGGATCCGCGCACCACCCGGCTGCAAGTCTGGACGGAATTCCTCGAAGCCCCGGCAGGCACGCGCGAAACGGTTGTGCGGCGGGCCGAGCCGGATGCCCGGATGCGCCAGGCGATGACCGAGCCGGACTTCACGGACCAGCGCTTGGACTTTGGCGCCATGCAGATTGGGGAAGGCCGCGCCTTTGTCGTGGGCAAGGAGTTGGCGTCGGCCGCCGCGCTGGAGGAGGTGCCGGTGGGCAAGGAATGGACGACGGCCCGGGACGAGGCCGGCCAGGAACGCACCTTCCTGATTGAATCGGTGGAGCTGCCCGCGCTGCAACCGCTGCTCGACGCCTTGCCCAGCGCAGGCGCTTCGCTTCCCAGCACCAACCGCGCGGCGCGCACGGCGGCGGTGCGCCGGCCCGCCAGCAGCCGGACCGCCCTGCTGGCCCAACTGCCCAAAGCCGCGCGCCGCTCCGCCGCCTTGGCCCCGCCGCCGTCGGCCCGGGCCGCGCGCTTGACGCAGCTTGCGGCCAACTTTCCGCCTTCGGGCCTCCAACCGCCGCCGGGCGTGGTGCTGGATTACACCCTGCTCAATGCCGGCAGCGTGACCAACTTCATCTTCCGAGGGGACACGACCTATTTCGTGTCTGGCGCCTGCAATCTGCGATCCAACACGATCATGGAGGGAGGGGCGGTCATCAAGTTCACCAACGGCAGCTCGGCGAAGCTGAATCTGTATGGTCCCTTGGACTGTCGGACTTCCCTGGGGCGCCCGGCGGTGTTCACAGCCAAGGATGATGACACGATTGGGACGCCCATCGCAGGCTCTTCCGGCAACCCCACCGGCTACTACGGCGATCCCGCCTTGAACCTCTACACCAATACCCACTGGGTGTTTGGGGATATGCGCTTCCGCCATGTCCTCCGCGCGATCAGGGTGAACTCGGCGGGAGGACAGAGCCTGAGCCTGCAAAATGTGCAAATGGGATATGGTTTGCGTCTGTTGACGGTGTACCACGCCGCCTGCACCAATTGGCTCCGAAATGTGCTCCTGCATGACTTAACCTACGAGGCGGTCTATGGCGGCACGAACAACCACGGCGAGCACCTGACGCTGCACCGGGTCAATCGTTTGGTGTCCGATACAAACTACCCCATCTGTCTGACCAATAGTCTCTTGATTGCCGTGACCAATAACCTCGCTTACCTCGGTACCCACGTTGAGTCCACCCCAAGCGACACCGAGGTCTTTCAAACCGTCGGAGGCGGCGCACATTACCTGGCCGATGACAGCCCTTACCGCGACGCCGGCACCACCAACCTCAGCCCCGCCATGCTCGCCGCCCTCAAAGACCTGACCACTTATCCGCCCATCTTCCTCACCAACCCCATCACCCTGGACACCACCCTGGCCCCCCAGGCGGCGCGCGACGTGGACGCGCCCGACCTGGGTTACCATTATCCGCCGCTGGATTACCTGGTCAGCGGCGTCACCGTCACCAACGCCACGCTCCTGGCCACCAATGGCGTGGTGGTGGGCGTGGACTATTCCCGCAGTTCCTGGGGCTTCGACCTTCGATCCGCCCAGTACCTCAGCCAGGGCACGGCCACGCAGCCCAACCGCCTGGTCCGCGCCCACAACGTCCAGGAACAATCCAGCGGCAACCCCGGCACCCGCGCCTGTTTCTTCGACGGCGCCTCCGCCGACGCCGAAAACGTCCTGCGCCTGCGCCACACCGAGTTTGCCCAACTGGCCGCCGACGGCTACTTCCTCTACGCCGGCACCCGGTTCCGCGATTTGGAATGGACCCACAGCGGCGTTTACAACCCGTCGCTGGTTCTTGACATCGCCGGGGGCAACCTGTTGCGCGTGGGCGTGACCAACACCCTCTGGCACCGGGGCGGTGTGATGTTTGGCGTCTATGGCTCCTCCACCAACGCCAGCATGCATCTGCGCAACAATCTCTGGCGGTTCGTGAGCCTGCACTTCGTCGGCGGCACCACCAACTGGACCGTGCGCGACAACCTCTTTGACCGCCCGTTCTACCTGGGGGACCACGGCAGCGCGGTGAGCAACTCGCACAACGGCTATTACCTCACCAACGTGCCCAACTTCACGCTGGGGCCGGACAACGTGCATCTGAGCGAGTGCATTTACGAGCAAGGCCCGCTGGGGCCGTATTACTATCCCACCAACGCCCCGGGGGGCGGCGGGACCAACCTCTACCACCTGCTCAACGCCGGCAGCCGCACGGCCGACCTGGCCGGCCTCTACCACTACACCGTCACCGTTGATCAAGCGAAGGAAACCAACAGCCCGGTGGACATCGGCCTGCACTACGTGGCCGTGACGAACATTGCCGGCCTCTGGACCCCGCTGGACACCGACGGCGACGGCCTGCCCGATTACCTCGAAGACGCCAATGGCAACGGCACCACCGACTCCGGCGAAACCGATTGGTTGTCGGCCAGCGACCAGGGCCTGCGCGTCTTCATCACCCGGCCCAAGAGCGGCGCCAAACTCCCGTAAATGCCAATGGCCCACTTTGTTCTGCCATGAAACTCCTCTCACCCATTGACCCCAGGAGACTCCCCATGAAAACCCATTCTGCTCGGATGCTTGCCCGATTGCCCGTTCGCAGTCTCACTGCCGGTGTCGTTCTCGCCGGCGCCCTGCTGGCCGCCCAAGCCCAGCTTCCCAACAACCCCCCGCCGTGCGACACCGCCCAGCACTTCCCCAATGGCCTCAACACCAACCAAGTTTCCGCTTGCGGTGATCCCCTGGACCAAGGCCCCGTATGCCCTTCACCCGCCGCCACCGGCAACGGCGGCGGCCTCTGGCGCAGCCCGGTGCGACCGACGCCGGGCGCCCCTGCACTCGGGGGCGGCCACGAGGGCGGCTCGGGCTGCGTCTCCTGCGGTGGCAAGCCAGCCCCCGGCCATGCTGGCCCCGGCGGAGGCAGCGGCGACCCCCAATGCTGCCCCGAAGGCGGCATGCCCTATTGGTGGGTGAACCAGCCCTACGCCGAACTGTTCGTGCGCGACAAACCGTTCTTTTACAATACCAGCGGTGGCCGCCAGGTTGTCATGGAACTGCATTTCAAGAACCTGCCGGGAACCAACGGCGCCGTGGACACGGCCCAGCCGGGCATCTTCTCCCTGGGCACCAACTGGCACAGCCCCTGGCGTTCCTACCTCCAGGCCTCGCCCTCCAATGCCCTCACGTACTTCTGCTTCTTGGGCGATGGCAGCGCCCGGCAATACGTGCGCGGCGCGGTCGAACAGGCTTCCCGCGCCAAGCTCATTGAAACCGAGTACGGGCTTGCCCTCCAGTTTCCCTCCGGCTCCCGCAACGTCTATGGCCAATACGTCCGCCTGGGTTCCCAGGATTACTGGTTCCTCACCCGCAAGGAGGACGACCATGGCAATGCCCTGATCTTCTCCTATACCACCAACGCCGGCTCCGTCCGCCTGGACCAGGTGACCGACGCCGACGGCCAGGAAACGACTTTCATCTACACCAATGGCACCTACTATTCGAACTTGCTCGTCGAAGTGCAGGGGCCCTACGGGCTGACCGTCAGCCTGCGCCACGATGTCCAGGAGCGGTTGACCAACATCGTGGACGTGGTGGGGCTGAGTGCCGGGCTGGAGTATGATGCCAGCCAGCGCCTCTCCACCCTCCGCACACCCTACGGCCCCACCACCTTCCACTACTACGGTGCCGCGCCGGATTGGACCGCCCTGCGCGTCCATGAACTCGGCCTGCGCCAGCACCTTTACCTCGAAGGCTACTCCACCAACAACGTGTGGCCCAGCGCCGCCAGCGAAAGCAGCGCCCTGGCCGGCTTCCTGCAAACCCACGGCTTGGACGAGACCGTGGAAACCTCGGACTTCGACGAGCGCAACACCTTCTACTGGGGCCCGCGCCAATACCAGAACCTGCCCAGCAGCGTCCAAACCGCCCTCACCAACGGCACCTTCGCCCCCCGCAGCCTCACGACGAACGACCTCCAAAAAGGCTGGACCCGCCACTGGCTCCGCGCCTCCAGCCTCAACTCCAACTACCTGATCCTCTCCCGCAGCCTGTCCGTCGAACGCGCTCCCAGCCCCGACCCTGACGGGCACACCGAGGGCCTGCTCACCTGGTACGACTACGCCGACAAGGTGGACGGCGGCCGCACCAACGCCGGCCCGCTTGCCGCCCCCCGGTGCCAGGCTTGGCGCGAACCCGGCGGCCCTTGGCGCGTGATCTACACCACCCATAATCCGCTGGGCCACCCGACCAGCATCACCGACAACTACGCCTCGCCCACCAACGCGCTCACCTGGCGCACGCGGACCTTCACCTACAGCGAGGACCACACCGACCTCCTGAGCGAGAAGCATGATGGTACCAATGTGAACACCTATACCTACAGCGGCTACCATCAAGTCACAGGCCACCGCAATGCGCTCGACGAACTCACCACCTATGAATACGACGCCCGCCGGCGCCTCACCCGGATCACCCGCCCCAACGGCCTCATCACCGATTACACCTACGACGCCAACGGCTGGCTCACCCACACCGTGGACCGCAGCGCCGCCGAATACTTCCGCACCAACTCCTTCACCTACACCAACGGTTACCTCTGGACCCACACCGACGAGCGCGGCCTGACGATCACCAATGTCTGGGACGCCCTGGGCCGCCTCACGCACACGCTCTATCCCGACGGCACCGGCGTGACCCACGTGTACGACAAGCTCGACTTGGTGGTCACCTACGACCGCCTGGGCTTCACCAACGGCTATGCCTACAACGGCTTCCGCGAACTCATCCGTCACACCAACGCCCTCGGCGGCCTCACCCAATACCAATACTGCACCTGCGGCGGCTTGGAATCCATCACCGACCCGCTCAACCAGACCACCACCTTCACCCTCGATCCCCTGGGCCGGCGCAAGCGCACCACCTACCCGGACAACACCTGGACCGAAAACACCTACAACCTCCAGGGCCAAATCGTGCGCGTGACCGACAGCGCCGGCGTGGCCGTGACCAACTTCTACACCGTCAACGGCCTGCTTTTCACCGCCTCCAACGCCTTCGGCCGGGTCTTCCTCCGCCAGTTTGACGCGGAAGATCGCGTGCTCGTTTCCGTGGATGCCAACGGCGTGCGCACCGGCTACGCCTACGATGCCCTGGGCCGGCTGGTCCGGCGATCAACAAGCCGACTGGTTCTCGTCGAGGGCTTCGTCTGCGTTCCCGAAGACTACCACGAATACGGTTTCGGCGTCGCTGGCCCCACAAACACTCACCGCCACTATGTGGTGTATTATGACGAAACCCTCACTGAGCCGTGGTTCACCTGGCCTTTTGGCGAGGTGATCGAGAACGGCTACGACCTCTTTGGGCGGAAAACCCAAGAAGTCCATTATGCCGTCAGCGGGGATTACGGAGAATTGACCACTCCCCTCCTCACCAACGCCTTCACCTACTCCCCCGCCGGCGATCTCCTCACCCTTACCGACGGCAAAAGCCAGGTCACCACCTGGGCCTACGACCTCTACGGCCGCGTCACCAACAAGTGGGACGCAGCCGAGAACCTCATCTTCCGCTACGCCTACGATGCCAATGGCCGCCTCACCAGCCGCTGGACCCCCGGCACCAACGCCGCCACTGGCCTCACCACCACCTACACCTACGACCCCTTGGGCCAGCTCACCCACATCAACTACCCGCACAGCCCGGACATCACCCTCCAATACGACGCCCTGGGCCGGCTCACGAACATGCTGGACGCCGTGGGCGCCACGCGCTATACCTACTCTGCCTCTGGGGCCGTGGCCTCTGAAGACGGCCCCTGGGCCAGCGACACCGTGAGCTACACCTACGACAACGGGCGACGCAGAAGCGGCCTCAGCCTGCAACAGCCAATGGCCGCAGCTTGGGCACAGAGCTACGCCTACGACGCCATCGGGCGCCTCACCAACGTCACCTCCGCCGCCGGCCCCTTCGGCTACACCTACCATCCGGGCCTGGACACCAACGGCGCGCTCTCCCCGGCCAGCCTCGTCCAGCGCCTCACGTTGCCCGGCGGCGCGGTCCTCACCAACGCCTACGATCCGTGGGCGCGCCACTTGGCCACGCACCTGCGCACCAGCGGCGGCACCCTGCTCAACGGCCACGACTACACCTACAACGACTTGGATCAGCGCATCCGCCAGACGCGCACCGGCGGCGATTACGTGGACTACGCCTACGATCCCCTGGGCCAACTCATCGGCGCCAGCGGCAAGGAATCCGGCGGCACCGCTCGTGCCCACGAACAGTTGAAGTATGCCTATGATGCCGCGGGCAACCTGACCAAGCGGACGAACAACGCCCTGGTCCAAACCTTCAACGTCAACACCTTGAACGAACTCACCACCGTGGGCCGCAGCGGCAGCTACACCGTGGCCGGTGCCGTCCAGGGCACGGCAAGCAGCGTGACGGTCAACGGCAGTGCAGCCACGCTCTACGCCGACCAGACCTTTGCCCGGACGAATGTGAGCCTGACCGACGGCACCAACACCTTCACCGCCGTGGCCACGGACACCTTGGGCCGCTGGGACACCAACACCGTCACCGCCTACCTGCCCGCCACCGTCACCTTCGCCTACGACCTGAACGGCAACCTGCGGACCAACGGCACGCGCCTGTTGGACTACGACGACGAGAACCAGTTGATTCGCGTCACCGAACCCGGCGCCTGGCTGAGCGAGTTCGTCTATGACGGCAAAATGCGCCGTCGCATCCGCCGGGAGTACGTTTGGCAATCTGCCATCTGGAATCTCCAATCTGAAATCCAGTACGTGTACAAGTGAACTCGACACGCCAACCATAGCACCCGGGTTGCCAATGCACTTTAGTCGCTGGGCCAGCTTCTCGGCTACGAACGCTTCTCGAAGCGAAGCAAAGCTCGCCTACATCAAACTGAACATCCAAACGCCTTGCCCGCCTCGTGGCGCTGTCCCGGTGAACCAGGGGCGCTGTTGGAGGCTTTTTCACTCTCGGCGCCCGGTTCGTCTTCGGTCATGGATGCGACGGCCCCAGCTATGTCGAGCGACCTCCTATCCCCAGCCGTGGCGGCGGTCAAACTGAAAGGTAATTGAGAAAGAAACTACTCTGCCTCGGGACCGTGTTACTGGGAGCGCTGGCCACCCACGGGCAACTGGCCGTCACCGTCTCGCCGCTTAAGGTCGTGGGGCAAAAGGTCGTGGTGCCGCTGGCCCTGAAGAATGGCCTGCCTGCGAAAGTGGAGTCCGCGCGGGCCGTGTGCTTCCTCCTGGACGAACAGGGGAAGATGCTCGGCCAGGCCACACGCTGGGTCATCGGCGGCGAGGCGGGCAGAGCCGGCCTCGCCCCCGGCGATGAGATCATCGCCGTCAACGGCATTCTCCTGGACCGCCTCGACACGCAGCAATTGCTCCAGTTGCTTACCGAGACGCGCCAGCGCCCCGCCAGCGTCGACGTCCGCCGTCCGGGCAGCGCCCGTGCGCTTCAGTTCGTGCTCACCCCCGCGGATATGCTTACTCCCAGCGTGGACCGCGCATTCTTTGTGCAGCCCGGAGTTGGCTACATCCGCGTCTCCAGTTTTGACGCCCAGACCGGGCCGGATGTCCGGAAGGCCATCGAGAAGCTCGGCGGAAGCTCCTTGAAGGGCCTGGTCCTGGATCTCCGCAAGAACCCCGGCGGGCTGCTGAACGCCGCCCTGGAAGTCTGTTCGTTGTTTCTGAAGCCGGGGCAGACTTTGGTCGGCGTCCGCGGGCGCGCCATCCAGGCCAGTGAAGAGAGGACGCCGCCGGACGCCAAACCTTACGAATTCCCGCTGGCCGTGCTCGTCGACGGGCAGAGCGCCAGCGCGGCGGAGATCGTGGCGGGGGGACTTCAAGATCACGACCGCGCCGTGATCGTGGGCTGGCCCACTTATGGAAAGGGCCTGGTGGAATCCGTCTATCCGCTCTCGGAACAGGCTGGTCTGGCGCTGACGACCGCCTTCTATTACACGCCCAGCGGACGCTCGATTCAGCGTCCCCTCGAGACCGGGCAGTTGAGCCGGACGACCTCCATCGCCCGCCAGAACGCGCAGAAAGAATACCGAACCGACGGAGGCCGGATCATGAAGGGCGGAGGCGGCATCCAACCGGACGTCTTCGTGCGCGAAAAGCCTCCTACGCGCTTGCAGGTGTTTCTGGAAGGAACAGCCGCATTCACGAGTTTCGCCACCATTTTCCTCCAGCGGCATCCTCGCCCCTCCGAAGAGTTTGAGGTCACGCCGGCGGTCTTGGAAGAATTCCGGGAGTATTTGCTCGCCAGGAACGTAGTCCCCGGCATCTGGGAATGGTCCGAAGTGCGCGCCTGGCTGATGAGCCGCCTTAAGACCGAGATTTTCAATCAAGCCTTCGGTGTCGAGAAAGGCGACGAAGTCGAAGCCCGGCGCGACGCCGCGATTCAGGCGGCGCTCAAAGCCCTCGGCGTTTTCTGAGATTTCGCCACCCGCTTGGGTTATATTGAGAGTTCTTCCCATGAGTGAAACCCCTGGAATAGCGGTCTCTGGCGGCTGGCGCGTCCACCGGCGTCTCTACGATTGGGTGCTCCACTGGGCGCACACCCCCCACGGCCTGGCGGCCTTGTTCGTGCTGGCCTTCGCGGAGTCCAGCTTCTTTCCCGTGCCGCCCGACGTGCTGCTGATTGCGCTGGTCCTGGGCGCCGCCCGGCGCTGGATCCTCCTGGCGGGCTTATGCACCGCCGGCAGCGTGCTGGGCGGGCTGGCCGGCTACGGCATCGGCCTGTTCCTGATGGATACCGTAGGCGCGCGGGTGATCGAGTTCTACCACGCGCAGGCCTACTACGAGAAGGTGGCGCAATGGTATCAGCTCTACGATTTCTGGATCGTCCTCGCCGCGGCCTTCACCCCGATACCCTACAAGGTGTTCACGATCGCCTCGGGCGCTTTCCAGATCCACGTCATGGGATTCACCCTCGCTTCCCTGGTCGGACGAGGCGCCCGGTTCTTCCTGGTCGCGGGGTTGCTTCGGCTGTTTGGAGAGCCGGTCCGAAGATTCATCGACAAGTACTTCGACTGGCTCGCGCTGGCGTTTCTGGTTCTGCTGGTTGCCGGTTTCGCCGTGATCAAATACTCGCGCTAGGCCCGGCTCCCACAGCCGTGTGACATCCGGTTCGGCGTGTGAAGGCGCCGGCTTGCCCAGGGGGCCAACGCCATCAATTCAAAGCCTCAGCCCTTCGAAGCCGCGTAGGAGGAAGCCAGCCGGTTAATCACATCCTGATTGATCTTCAGCTTCCGTTCCTTGACCAGGCGCTCCCGCAGATTGTACTGAAGCAGTTCCATGTGCTCCTGGGTCCGCTCCGCCTTGATCCGCTCGATCAAACCATCGCGCTGCTGCGCCAGCTTCTCGGGATCTGCCGGGATCCGGCCAACCACTTTGCAGACAAACAGCCGCTCGTTGACATTTACAGGGCCGAACAACGCGCCCACCGGCAGCCGAAACGCCTCCGCGACGTTGCCGGCCGTCCCCATCCCCTCAACGGCCGACTCCCGCGAAAACTCCGGCGGCGTTTTCCATTCGAAGCCCATCGTCTGGGCTGCCTTCTTCAGGTCGCCGTAGAACTCCTCCGCCTTAGCCAGCAGCTCTTTGGCCTTCTGCTCCGTGATCTGCTTCAGTTTCTGCGACAGCACCTCTTCGAACACCTTCTTCTGCACCTCGGCCAGCTCCGCCTGGTGGGACGGAAAGACTTCGGTAACGACAGCCACTGCCAGACGCGTGGGGGAAATTTGCACGACCGGCGTCACTTCGTTCCTGCGAAGAAGCGAGAGAGCCTGCTGCAACTCCTGGCTGACGCCGATTTCGGGAACCGGATCTTCCGAACCCACCTTGTCCGCGCGCACCAACTGCAACCCCAGGCTGGAGGCGATGCGCTCCGCGTTCTGCGGTTCTTTGGCAAGCTGAGCGCGTGCCTGGTCGGCAAGCCGCTCTACCGTGTCCCGTACCTTCTGCCGCTTCATTTCGTCGGCCAGTTGGCCGCGCACCTCTTCGAACGGCCGCAAATGGGCTTCCTGCTTCTCCAGGACTTGCAGAATGTGAAATCCGTACTCGGTGGTCACCAGATCGCTGATCTGGCCGGGTTTCAGCGTAAACGCCGACTCTTCGAATGCCTTGACCGTCTGTCCCCGGACGACCCAGTCCAGGTCGCCGCCCTTGGCGGCCGAGCCAGGGTCCTCGGAGTTCTTCTTCGCCAGCTCCGCGAAATCCGCTCCTGCGCGGATCTTCTTCAGCAGATCTTCCGCCTTCTGGCGGACCTTGGGAATCTCTTCCTTCGGAACATCGGTTGTCTTCAGCAGGATGTGACGCACGCGCACTCGCTCCGGCATCCGGTAGGAGTCCTTGTTCTGCTCATAGGCCCGTTTCAGCTCCGCCTCGGGAACGGTGATCTCGGAGGCGACTTTCGCTTCGTCGGCAATCAGAACCTGAAAAGACCGCTTCTCGGGGACGATGTAGCCGGCCTGATTCTTCTGAAAATGCTCCTCCACATCCTTGGCGTTGATGACCACCTGGTTCAGGAGCTTGCCCGGGTCCACCACCGCGTACTCAATCTTGACCTGGTCAAACCGCTGGCGATACATCGACTCCAGATCGCGCTGGGATACGATTACGCCGGCCTCCGCCAGGCTCTGAAGCTTCTCGATGAGAAGCTGCTTCCGCAACATCTGTTCGAACTGCGGAATCGTCAGGTTTCTTTCGGCGAGCATGGCTGCGTACGCCTGCCGGCCGGCAAAGACGCCATCCTGAAACAACTGCGGGATCATACGCTGGATGGCCGCGGCGACATCCGCGTCTGTCACGCGGAAGCCCAGGCGCTCCGCCTCGTAGGCCAGGGCGTACTCCGAAATCATCCGGTCCACAATTTGGGGCACGAACAGCGAGGCCATCTCCTGGGGAAAGCTGCGGTTGCGTAACTGGGCCTGGACATTCCGCTGAACCTCGAAGAGACTGAGGGTCTCTCCTCCGATCTCAGCCACCACCTGGCTGTCCTCCCGCGTGGGAACTCCCACGCCGGGGATCAAAGTAACCACCAGCATCACGGCTACCAAGAGCAGTAAGGCGCCCAGCAGATAGCGCACAGCTTTGGCGCGGCTGCGAAAAAGGTCAAACATTCTGCATGTCTCCTGGGAGAGGGAACTTTCAGTATAGCCTATGCACCCCGCTCCGGCCCTGCCTGGCGGGCCTGTTCCCCCATCCGGCACTCTTCATGAACCGCCTGCACCGCCTTCTCAAGGCCATCCTTGCGCACCACGATGGATATCGTGAGTTCGCTCGAGCCTTGGGCGATCGCGATGATGTTGATCTTCTCCCGGGAAATCGCGGTGAAAATGCGGCCGGCGAGTCCGGGAGTTCCCCTCATGCCTTCCCCCACCACCGCCAGCAGCCCCACGTCCTCGTTCACTTCCAGCGGCCTGAGGTAGCCGTGAGCCAGTTCCAGCGACAGCGCCGATTCCAGGGAAGCCAGGGCCGTCTCCATTTCCTCTTTCCGAAGCAGAAAGCAAAGGCTCTGCCGGTAGCTCGAGCTGCTCAGGGCGAGGAGTTCCACGTTCACCCGGCCCAGCGCATCCAGGGCGCGCCCCATCACCTGGGTCACATTCAGTTCCGGGCTGAGCGGCTCGATGGAAACCAGAACCACTTTCGAGAGGGAGGTGACGGCCCGCGGTCCCCACGCCGCCGAAATCCTGGGCACAATCCGGGTTCCCGGCTTCTCCGGCGCGAAGCTGTTCTTGCTCCAGACCGGGATCTTCTTCTCCACCAGCGGCGCCAGCGTCCGGGGATGCAAAACCTTCGCCCCGTTGTAGGCCAGCTCGGCGGCCTCGCTGTAGCTGACTTCCTCCAGAACGGCGGCATCCGGGACCAGGCGCGGATCGGCGGTCATGATCCCGTCCACGTCGGTCCAGATCCACAGCTCGCCGGCGTCCAGAACCGACGCCAGAATCGAGGCCGAAAAGTCCGACCCCCCGCGCCCCAGCGTGGTCGGCCGCCCGTCCGCGGTGGCCCCGTTGAATCCGGTCACAATCGGCGCCCGGCCAGCCTTCAACAGCGGAACCAGCACCTCGTGAGCCTTCCTCCGCGTCGGTCCCATCTGAGGGTTGGCGTTGCCAAATACGGAATCGGTGACCACCACGCCGGCGGCATTCACGTCGGTGGAGGGGATTCCCTTGCTCTCCAGATAAGCGGCCATCAGCAGGGCCGAGAGCCTCTCTCCCACGGCGATCGCCTCATCCACCGAGCGCGGCGGGCGCTCGCCCAGCATCCGGATGCCTCCGGCGATCCGCGCGAAATCGGAAACGAGAGACTGAATGCCCTTCAATACCCTCTCCTGGCGATCCTCCGGAAGCAAGGCTCGGCAGGTATCGACGTGCCGCTCCCGAATCTTCGCTATGTTCGACTCCAGTCCGGCTTCGTCGCCCACCTCGGCGTGCCGCAGTGTGTCCAGCAGCAGGTCGGTCACCTTCGACATGGCCGAAACCACAGCCAGTACGGGTCTGCGCCGCTGTTCGGCGGCGATCAGCTCGCCCGCCACCCGGATGCGCTCGGCCGAGCCCATGCTCGTGCCCCCAAACTTCATCACGAGAAGATCCTTCAACTGTTCCACTCCTTTCCGTTGCTGGTGCGCTCACGGATGATGCGCAAGACCGCTTCCTCCACCTCATCGATCCCCATATGGGTCGAGTCCACATAGATCGCGTCCGGCGCCTGCACCAGCGGCGCCATCTCCCGCCCGCGGTCTCGCTTGTCCCTCTCCGCAATCTCCCGCGCCATCCGCTCCGCATCGATCGCCTCGCCCCGGGCCTGGACTTCCGCCAGCCTTCTCTGCGCGCGCTCCGCCACATCGGCGTCCAGGAAAATCTTGATCTCCGCATCGGGAAACACCACCGTCCCAATGTCCCGCCCTTCCATCACCACGCTGGTCTCGCTCGCCATTCGTCTCTGTTCCGCGACCATGGCCCGCCGGACGCCGGCTATGACCGAAACCTTGGAGGCCGCCTGCGACACCTCCGGCGTGCGAATCGCCTCCGTGACGTCCTCGCCGTTGAGCAGCACCCGGCCGTTCTCCGGTTGAAGTTCGATGCGCGCTTCCTTCGCCAGTTGCTCGAGCCGGTGCGCGTCGCTCAAATCCAGCCCGCAGCGCAGCGCCCAAAGCCCCACCGCCCGGTACATGGCCCCGCTGTCGATGTACAAGAAGCCCAGCTTTCCTGCGATCCTCCGCGCCAGAGTGCTCTTGCCGGCGCCCGCGGGTCCGTCGATCGCAACGATCACGCGCTTGCTCATTCCGCTACTCCACGTCCGCCTACAATAGTAATCAGATGTCGCCCCGGGAATTCGATGACCTCGTTGAGAGAGCATTGAAGGCTATCCCTGCCCGCTTCCGCCGCCGGCTCCACAACGTGGCTCTTGTCGTCGAGCAGGAGCCTCCGCAGCCCGGCTTGCTGGGCCTTTACGAAGGACGCCCTTACACGGAGCGCAGCGTCAGTGACGGCTTTGCTCTTCCCGACCGGATCACAATCTATCAGGGCCCGCACGAGAGGCTGGCCCGCAACCGCCTCGAACTCGAGCAACTGCTGAGAGATACAGTATGGCACGAGGTGGCTCACTATTTCGGCCTCGACGAACGCCGCGTCCGCCAGGCCGAGCGCCGGCGAAGACGGCGCGCCTCCCGCAGGCCTGGGATTGACCCTCCCACGCGCCTCTGACCGTCAACCGCCAGTTCCGGCGGCCGTCCCCGCTCCCGCCTTGCATGTCCACGCCCTGCCGCCTACAATCGAAGCAGACGGATGCAGTTCTTCGGAGGAGGCAAATGGCAAACCAGGGAAAGCACCGGAAGGATCCTGTGCTGGAGTGGTTGGAGGGGGACGAGGGCAACGTTCCCACCAGTTCCAGAAGTTCTCACTTGGTCAACTCTTACATCAAGAAGAACAAACCCGTGGTGCGGAAGTTTCGGACCGCGGCCGCCGCTGCCGCTGCGCCGCCGGCGGACCCTTTGCAGCTTCGGGAGCCCGGTCCCCCGCTCAGGCTCGACGCCCGGCCTTCACCGGCCGCGTCCCCCGATCACTTGCGCAAGACCGGCCGTCTGACGCGCCTTCGTGCGCCCTATCAGTATAAGAACCGCTGACCCGGTCGCTACTGAATGATTTTCTTCCGCACGGCGTACAGCACGATCTCCGCCGTGTTGTGAAGGTTCAGCTTCTGCATCAGATTGGAGCGGTGTGTCTCCACCGTGTAGAGGCTCAGATCCAGCAAGGTGGCGACCTCCTTATTCGATTTCCCTTCGGCCAGCAGTTGCAGGACCTCCCGTTCGCGGTCCGTCAGCAAATCGTAAGAGTCTTGAAGATTCTGCTGCTGGAGCCGTCTCATATAGTCCTCCAGCAGCGTGTGGGCGATGGCCGGACTGAAAAACGGCCTGCCCTCGTGAACCGTCCGCACCGCCCGGATCAAGTCTGTCTCCGCTGAGTCCTTCAACAGATACCCCTTGGCGCCGGCCGACAACGCCCGCACCAGGTAGGTCTCATCGGCATGCATGCTCAAAATGATGATTCCTATGGAGGGATTCTTCTTCGCAATCTGGGCCGTGGCCTCGACGCCGTTCAGGTTGGGCATGCCGATGTCCATGATCACGACGTCCGGCCGGATCTCCTCGCACAGCCGCACCGCTTCCCGGCCGTCGGCTGCTTCTCCGGCAACCTGCATCCCTTCCGCCCGGTCCAGCAGATAATGCAACCCGCGGCGCACCAGGGCATGATCGTCCGCCAAAAGAATTCGAATGTCGCTCACCTTACCGTCTCCTGCGTCAATGGGATTTCCGCCTGCAACGTAGTCCCTCTCCCCTGTTGCGAGTAGATCGTGACGGACCCTCCCAGCTCTCTCGCCCTCTCCTCGATGCCCACCAGACCGATCCCGTTGCGCGAAACCGACCCGGTGTCCATGCCCACCCCATCGTCCTGAACGCTGAGAAACACGGCATCCCGCCTGCCATGCACGGTGACCCGGATGTGCCTGGCGCTGGCGTGCCGGGCGCAGTTGGTCAGAGCCTCTTGGACAATGCGAAACACGGCCGTCCTGTGGCCTTCGGGGAGGCTGTCGAGGGCGCCGTCGATCTGAAGTTCTACCGGGATCCCGCTCCGGCGCGAGAATTCCCGCCCCTGCCATTCCAGCGCGGGAGCCAGACCCAGATCGTCCAGCATCGCCGGCCGCAGCCCCATGGCCAGGTTGCGCACCGACGCCAGCGTCTGCTCCGCCAGTTGTTTGGCGTCCGCCAGCCGGGCGCTGTATTCCTCGTCCGGCGCGTTGCGGATCTCGCTCAAGTTCGCCAATTCCATCCTTAACGCTGTCAGCGTCTGCCCCACTGCATCGTGCAGCTCCCTGGAGATCGCCTTGCGCTCCGATTCCAGTCCCCGCACCAGGTCCTGGCTCAGCCGCCGCAGTTCCCGCTCCGCCAGTTCCGTCCGCGCCTGGTGCTCCGCGTTGCGCTGCTCCAGGCGGCTTGTCCTCGTGATGCTAATCCCCGCCACCAGGATTCCCAGGGAAATCGTGATGCCCAGCATCCAGGCCAGGTGGCTGCGAAAGACGGCCTGGCTCCCCGCAATCCTGCGCTGCTGGATGGCGAAACTCGCTTCGCTGAAGGACTCGATTTCCCGCGCGATCGCCAGCGCCGCGTCCCTCCTCGGGAGCACCGTCTGCTTCAGGAAGAAACCGCTGAGCGCGACCTTCTGGCGCGGGCTCCAGTCGAAGAGCGGATCCAGCGAGTCCCAGTATGCGTCCAGTTCGCTGCGGAGCTTTCGCAGAATACCCTCGTTCTCCCGGCTCACCAGCGTCTGAAGCCGCTCCAGGTTGCGGCTCATTCCGGATCGAATTTCCACCAGTTGCTTGCGGTGCGACTCGCCGGTCAGGTGCGACTGGTCCAGAAGGTAATCCCGGACCAGGATGCCCGAGACGTTCAGCCCGCTGGCGATCTCGTTCAGCACGGCGGTGGTCTCGCGGTGCGTCTCATAGATAGCCGCCATCTCCGCGTAGATCTGGTTGGCGCGCCGCGCCGCTCCCAGACCCGCCATCGCGATCAGCACGACCAGGCTCAAAAACGCCACAAACAGAACTGGCAGACTTCGGGAGCGCATTTTCGGTTCTGAACTACCCTCATTCTTTCACGCCGCTACCCGTTGCGGGGGATCGGGCCTCTCATCCCGGGGCGCTACGCTGGAATTGTGGTTGTAATCTTCACAGACCTGGACGGGACGCTGTTGGACCACCATACTTACGGCATTGAGCCCGCCCGCCCCGTCCTCGAACGCCTGAACCGCGCCGGCGTCCCCGTCGTATTCTGCACCAGCAAGACGCGCGCGGAAACCGAATACTGGCGCTCACGCACGGGCAATCATTCGCCGTTTGTCGCCGAAAACGGCGCCGCTGCCTTCATCCCGCGCGGCCATTTCCCTTTCCCGGCGCCCGGCGCGATCTTGCGGGACAACTATGAGGTCCTCGAATTCGGGACGCCGTACGCGCAGCTCCTCGCGGCTCTCGCCAAGGCCGAAATGGCCAGCGGATGCCCTGTGCGCGCCTTCCACCGCATGCAGGCGCCGGAGATCGCCGCTCTGGCAGCTCTTCCGCTCGAGCAGGCCGAACTCGCCCGTCTGCGCGAGTACGACGAGCCGTTCCAGATCCTCGACCCAGGCCGCGAGTCCCAGCTCCTGAAAGAGATTGAAAGCCAGGGGCTGCGATGGACTCGCGGCGGCCGCTTCTGCCACATCACCGGCGGCCACGACAAGTCCTCCGCCGTGCAGGCGCTGGCCGCCCTTTACCGGCGGACGACCCCAAACCTCGTCACCGTCGCCCTCGGCGATGGCTTGAACGACGCCCCCATGCTGCTGGCGGCGGACAGGCCCGTCATCATGCCCTCGGCGCACGCGGACCGGCTCCTCGAAATCGTTCCCCACGCCCGCCTGGCCCCTGAACCCGGTCCGTCGGGGTGGGCCCGCGTCATCTCAGAGATGATCCCAGAGTGACCGTTCCTCCTTCGATTCCCCCTCAGGTTGCTTTGAATCCAGGTACCGGCCCACTGTGTCCCTGGCGCCCAGGCCCAACGCCAGGCTCAACGCCAGCACGGCCCCTCCCATGAGGATGAGAAACGCCGCCAGAAAGACGTTTCTGGCGAAGTCCAGGTGATCGGAAGCGGCAACCACCGCCACGAACATGATGATCAGCCGCACGCCGCCTGCCAGCCGCCTCGGCCGCGGCAGCCCTTCATTCACCGCCCACACCAGCGCGCTGCGGCCCAAGTACTGGCTCAGCCAGAGGCCGGCCAGAAGGATGATCCCCGCCACCACCAACCTCGGCAGCAGCATGACGAATTGCTCCGTCATCATGTTCGTCAGGTTGGTGTTGAATACGCTCAGGCCGGTCAGAAACCCTACCACGAGGATTCCCCAGTAGGCGCTCTCGGCGACGATCCGGGTAGCCCGCAGCCGCCCCGAACTGTCAATCATGAACGCCAGCCCGCTGCGCCGCAGGAAGCGGTCCACGGAAATGCCCTTGAATATGTGATAAATCAGCCACCGCGCCAGCAGCGCAATCAGATACGCGCCGATCAGGATGATGGCCGCCGCCAGCAGCGGCGGCAGATAGGTTGTCATTTGGAGCCGGAGACGTTCCCACACTCCCTCCAGCACCAGACGCATCGTCTCAATCATGGCCTAAACCTCCGCGATGGCCTTGGCGGCCGGTCGCCGTGCCTCGGGCTCGCCGGTCCGCTCAGGCGGACCTGCCTTCTGATACCGGTCCATCAGGTAAGCCTTGTCCTTCTCGAATTGCAGGCACAACGCCTCAATCCTCTCCTCAACCTCGGCCGAGAGCATGTCCCTCGACTCGATCACGAACGACGCCACCCGCGCCAGATAGAGCGGCGTCAGCGACCTGAGCAAGTGACCGCGCGCCACCCGTTGCTGCCTGTGGGCGCACGCAAAGTCGTAGACAATCCGCGTCCACAACTCGTCTTCCAGATGGAACCGCTCGGGCTCCACTCCGGATCTCCGCGCCAACTGCTGCACAGCCTCGTAAGTCTCCCGCGCCAAGGCCAGAGACCACACCTCGTTCAGTTCCTCGCAACCACGCCGGAAGGCGTTGATCATCCGCTCGAGGTTGACCGTGATCGGCTCCACGCCGACGTCAAACCGAAATCCGAACAGGTCTGCCGGCTGGCTCCCCGTTCTCGCGCGCCAGACCCCCTCATACTCCTGCATGAGAGTCAGGACGCTTCCCACCACCTGGTGCAACATGGCGCTGAGGTCCGCCCCGGGGTCCTTGGCGTCATGCAGCTTTGCGCCCAGGAAGCTTTGGCACACCCGGTATCCCTCGGCGATGGCGATCGTCGTCATCCAGATGTCGATCCCGTAGCGGGCCACGTCGGTCTCCCAGTCGTCCCGCTCGAGATATCGCTTCAGCAAGTTCGCCGAGACCCCGAATTCCCCCCCAATCGGCTGCCGGACCCGAAGCCCGTACAGCGCCCGGGTCAGCGGATACACAATGCTGTTGGTGATCGTCCCGTCGTACTTGTGCCTTTGGTAATACGGAGCCACGAAATCGAATCCCGCAAAAAGTATCGGCCGCAGCAGCAAATCGAACCACTCCGGCGTAATCGACCGCAAGTCCGAGTCCACTACCGCGCAGGCCTTGGCCTCCAGTTTTGAGGCCATCTGGAAGATCAGCCGGAAGGCGCTGCCCTTGCCCGGGATCCCGTGGTACGGAAGCGACAGGCGATGAATCCCGCTCAGCGGCGTCGAAACCAGCAGCAAGTGGGCGTCCTCCACGTGAGTGGACAGCACCGCCTGTGGAGTGCCGTCCGTTGATCCCCCGTCCGAGTTGACAATGACGGCCTTCATCTGCGGAAAGTACTTCGCCAGCCCGGCGCACGCCGCCCGCGTCACATGGCCGATCGTCCGCGCATTGTTGAACGAAGGAATCCCCACCACTACGTCGGCGTGCCGGATGCTTTCCGCGGCCCGCAGCGCGTCCTTGCTCAGAATGGCGGAGGACATCGCGCTCGCCTACGCCCCCTTGGCCATCGGCAGCTTTGAATCCTTTTCGACTGCGTCCTGCAAGAGTTCGAAGAACTCGGGGATCGCGGCCAGCACCCGGTTCCAGTTGGGGATCAGCGGCAGCCCCAGCGGGTCTTCGATGAAGTCCGAAGCGGCTTGCCGCAGGCTCCTGGCGAAAGTCGCCACGGCGTGCTCCTCCGCGTGGCGGTCGAACTTCAGGCCGTTCAGCATTGCATCGGCGTAATACCGCGCGATCGTGTCCTGCGCGATCCGCACATAGCGCACCTCCAGGCTCCGGAAGTGATCCGCCGTGAATACCACTCCCTCCGCCGCCATAGTCCGGAACAGGCTCTTGGCGATGTCCGACGTCATCCGGCGCAACCCTTTGCTCGAGTCGTCCTCCGACAGGGATTGGTGCTTGTGTTCGTAATTGTCGGTCAGATCCACCTGGCAGACCCGGGATGTGGCGCAATTGCGGAACACCTCCGCCAGCACCCCCACCTCCAGCCCCCAGTCGCCCGGGATCCGGTTTACCCTGGCCAGGTTTGCGTCCATGCAGAATTCACCCGCCAGCACGTACCGGAAACTGTCCAGGAACTGAAGAAAACTGGCTTGCGGCGCCATGCTTTGCAGCGCGCGGACCAGGGGGGTCATGAACAGCCGGGTCACCCGCCCGTGCATCCGGTCCGTCACCCGGCCATAGAATCCTTTGCAGAACTCGAAGCCCAGGTTCGGGTGCGCCACCGGGTAGCACAGCCTCGCCAGCAACTGCCGGTCGTAGTTCACGATGTCGCAGTCGTGCAGCGCGATCACGTCGCAATCGCGCATGGCCAGAAGACAGCCATAGGCCAGCCAGCATGACCTCCCCTTTCCGTCGCTCCCCGGCGACAGCGCCCTCTCGTCCAGCATCTTGATCAAACCCTGGATCCGCTCCCCGTCCACCCAGATGAACGTTACCGGTGTGTAGAAATCCGTAAAGAAACTGCGCGCCCGGTCATACTGCTCGCGCGACGCCCGGCCAAGAACCAGGACGATTCTCTGTAAATACCGAACCTGCCGGAGTTCCGCCACGATCCGTTGCATGGTCGGCGTTTCGAATTCGCTGTAGAGGGCCGGAAGCACCAGTCCGATCGGCCGGTTGCGGCTGAAACGCTCCAGGTCCCCCTCCAGGCGCTCCAGACTGTTCGGCTTGAGCCGGTGCAGGGTTGTTACAGTCCCGGTCTGGTAGAAGTCGGACACACTCTGCCTCCTCTACCAAGGCTAGAGGACCACCGGCTTTGGCGACATCCCTCAGACAGGGTAAAGCCGCTGGGAATTCAGGGTACGCTAACCGAGGTGGAAAACCTCTTCTTCCCCCTCTGTTTTCTGTGCGTTACGAAAGGCGAGACTCAACAGAGGCGGAGCCACCAAAGTCGTAGCCACCGCCATAAACACCACCACTCCGTAGATGTGCTTCGGAACCACCCCCAGCCCCAACCCGATCTGGGCCACCACCATCCCCACCTCTCCCCTGGGAACCATCCCCACGCCGACACGGGCCGCATCCGCCCTCCCCAGCCGGATCGCCCCCAGGCCGCAGCCCACGAACTTTGAGAAGACCGCTGCCGCCAGAATGATGAACGCCAGCAGCAAGGTCGAAGGAGCCGTGAATTCGTGCAGGTCGAAATGCAGCCCGATTCCTACCAGGAAGAACGGAACCAGAAGTTCCGTCACCCCGTGCGCGAGGTCGTGTACCCGGCGGCCGACGCTTTCCCCCACCGCCATCCCCGCCAGAAACGCTCCGATAATGGCCGCCACCCCCACGTACACCGCCAGCACGGAAAGCGTGAACAGCAGCACCATCGCCATCGTGAATTGCGCTTCCTGCATTTGGAGCTTGCCGTGCAACCGGCCCACGACTCTCCCCATCGCCCGCCCGCCCCACTTGGCCACCAGCAGCGTGAAACCCAGCGCCAGCACGCCTGTCGTGGCCAGTTCGAGAACGTTTACCTTTCCCCGCGCCAGCCCGCTCACCAGCGCCAGAACCAGCAGCCCCAGAACGTCGTCGATCACCGCCGCCGCCAGAATGATCCGCGATGCCCGCAGGTTCAACAGGCCCTTTGAGGCCAGAACCTGCGCCGTGATCCCTACGCTGGTAGCCACCATCGCGGCTCCGGTGAAGATCGCCTCCACCTGCGGCTCTCCCCAAAGCAGCATCACGCCCCAGCCCAGGAAGAAGGGCAGCACCACCCCCAGGAAAGCCACCAGCGCCGCGGTCCCCCCCACCTTCATCAGATCCGATGCCTTCACCTCCAGCCCTACCCGAAACAGCAAAAACATCACCCCCAGATCGGCCAGCGTGGTCAGCAGTTCGTTGGGAGTCATCCAGCCCAGAACGCTGGGGCCGATGATGATCCCTGCCAGGATCTCCCCCACGATGGCCGGCTGCCGGAACCTTTCGAAAATTTCCGCCATTAGCTTGGCGCCGCCAAAGACCAGCAGCATCGCCAGCGGCAGGCGCAGCGCTTCCGGCTCGCCATTCTGAAACAGCATCAGCGACAACGGGGTTATTCCTGTCACGAAGGTGTCTTGATCGCCGCACTAGGGGCAACGGGGTGCAGCGACCCCTCATTCTACTACCGGTAGGCTCTAAAACGCACGAATCGCTATTCCGCCAGATCCCGCAGCGTGCGGAAAAACTCGGGGAACGAGACGCACGCCGCGCCGGCATCCCGGATCAAGCACTCCCCCTCGGCCCGCAGCGCTGCCACCGCGAACGCCATCGCGATGCGGTGGTCGCCGAACGAGTCCAATTCCGCCGCTTCCAGGCGCTGTCCGCCCGGCACGAAAAAGCCGTCCTCGCTGACCTCTACCTTCACCCCCATCCGGCGCAGATTCTCCGCCACCGTGGCGATCCGGTCCGTCTCTTTGACGCGCAGTTCGGCGGCGTCCCGCACGCGCAGCCCTTCTTCGCTCAGCGCCCCCAGGATGGCCAGCACCGGGATCTCGTCGATCAGGGCCGCTGTCATGCCTTTCTCCAGCACCCCGCCTCGAACCCGCGACGTCCGCGCCAGGATGTCTCCCACCAGTTCGCCGTGCTGCTGCGCCAGGTTCTCGATCCTGATGTCCGCCCCCATTCCCGCCAGAAAATCCAGCAACGCTGAGCGGGTCGGGTTCAATCCCACCCCCTGAACCGAAACGGAAGCCTCCGGCGTGATCAGTCCCGCAACCAGGAAGAAGGCTGCCGACGAGAGGTCGCCCGGCGCCCTGAGCTGCTGCGGCCTGAGCCTGGGCCGTCCCGCGATGCTCACCGCGTTGCCGGTCTTCTCGATCTCGGCCCCGAATTCCCGGAGCGCGATCTCGGTATGATCCCGCGTCGCCAGCGGTTCCCGCACCGTCGTTCTTCCGCCGGCGTACAGGCCCGCAAACAAGACGCAGGTCTTCACCTGCGCGCTGGCCACGGGAAGTTCATAGTCCAACGGCTGCAAGGCCCCCCCGTGGATCGCGAGCGGCGGGAAGCGGTCCTCCCTGGCCTCGATCCGCGCCCCCATTTGGCGCAGGGGCTTCAGGATCCGCTCCATCGGCCGGCGGCTCAGGGACGCATCGCCCGTGATCCGGCTTGTGAACGCCTGCCCCGCCAGCAGCCCCGAGAGCATCCGGATCGTAGAACCGGAATTGCCGGCGTCCAGCGTCCCCTTGGGCGCCTGGAATCCGGTCAATCCGCATCCCTCCACGCTGACGTCGCCGCCCTCCCGCCGGATGCCGGCCCCCAGCGCTTCCAGGCAGGCCAGTGTCGACTGGCAGTCCGCTCCCGTCGCGTAGTTGCTGATTCTGCTCTCGCCCTCCGCCACCGCGGCCAGCATGGCGTAACGGTGAGAGATGGACTTGTCCCCGGGAAGCCGCACCACACCCCTCAGCTTCGAGACAGGCCTTACCTTTTCTTGCACCTGCTTTTTTTCTCCTGAACCGCTCATTCGATCGGGTAGGGACCTGGCTTGCGCACCTCGACGTGCGGCACGCGGGCCGCCTCCGCCGCCAGCCGCACTTGTATGCTGCGCGCCTGGAGCGGGAGGTAGAAGTGGAAGGGGACCTCGTCGCCTGGCTCCAGCGACTCCTCTTCCACCGCGCCGCGCCTCTGTCCGATCAGCTTGCGCTCGCTGTCCAGAAGCTCCACCACCAGAACCAGCTTCGTCAGCGGGCGGTCCCAAATGTTGCGCACCCGCCCGTCCACCATGATTCTGTTGTCCGCGCGGCTCGCGGAAACTTCAACGATCTCCACCCCCGGCCGGCTCTCTTGCTTGGACGGCGCCTGCGCGGCCAGTATGGATCCCAACGCCAATAGCAAGACCAACGCGTACCGCATTAGCAGTCAATATAGCAGGCTCAGCGGTTTGCCGGGCGCGCCGGTCCTCTGGCCGATCCTCACTTCTCCACCAGCACGGAGATGATGTCATCGGCGGTGATCACCCCCGCCAGCTTGCCTTCATCGTCCACCACCGGAAGGCTCAGCAGATTGTACTTGTCAAAAAGCTCCACAATGCGCTTTCGCTTTTCGCCGACCTGGACCGTAATCAGCGGCTCCGATCTCAGCTCCATCAGAGGAGTGGATTGTGTCGCCACGAAGAGCCGCGCCACGGGAACCACGCCCACCAGCCGTTCCTCCGAATCCACCAGCAACAGGCTGGTAAGAGACTCCAGCAGTTCCTTGTTCCCGCGCAAAGCCGCGGTGGCATCGGCTACCGTCGCCTCCTGGTGCAGCGTCACGAACTCGGTGTTCATCAGACCGCCCGCCGTGTTCTCCTTGAATTCGAGCAGTTCCTGCACCTCCGCCTTCGGCTGGGTCTCCATCTCCTCCAGAATCTCCTCGGAGACCTCCTCCTCCAGCTCCGCCAGAACGTCGGCCGCCTCGTCGGGGGCCATCTCCTCCACAATATCGGCCGCCTTCTCCGCGTCCAGCGACTCCAGAATGCTCGCCTGCATCCTGGGATCGACCTCCGACAGCGTGTCGGCGGCCACCTCGCTGTCGATCGCCGTCAGGATCGCCTGCCGGTCTTCCGGCGCCAGCTCTTCGACAATGTCCGCCAGGTCCGCGGGATGCAGCTTCTCCAGCAGCTCGTGCGAGATGTTCAGCCGCAGCCGGCGCTGCGGGTCGCTTTCGACGATGCTGCACAGCTCCCACCGGATCGAGTTCACCGGGATGAATCGCTGGATCCTCCGCACCAGCCGCGGCGGAAGAATCCCCTGCGCCAGCCTGCGGAAGATGCTTCGCAGCCCGATGTCCACCTCCAGCACGCGCAGAACATCGTGCCCGTCCTCCTGGCTGATGGCGAACGTCACGTCCGTCACCCGCACAACTTTGCGCCCGGAAATGTCTATGATCTGCTGGTCCAGGAGATCCCGCGCCAGCCGGAGCATATACTCATCGGTGTGGTACGGTTTCAGCAGTTCGTCTCGCAGGTAGATCCCTTCGAGGGAGATCGACCGCACCTGGTCATGGCGGACCGTAAGCCAGGCCCACCCGCCTCCCACCAGAAACCGGTCCACCCGCGATGGGTCGATCAGCGGAACCACGGCAGCGTCCTTGACCCGGCCGATGCGCCGGCCCTTGGTGTCACAGACCTTCAGGCCCGCCAGTTCCGTCAAGTAGAGCAGCTTCTCCGCCATCGCGCTCCCGATGCCCGTCTCCACCCGCCGCGCGGAACCTGGCCCCTCTCCCCCGCCGTCAGGCGGTTTGACTGATGTGGTCTACATGGTTTCCGCCGGCTAAATCCACTATGCCGCATACCGGCGGGATCCCGCAAGAAATTTCTACAATTCCGGCGCCTCCCAAACGATCTTCGCCGGGCGCATCCGCCGGATTCGAGCGACGCCCGGGGCGCCCTTCTGGCAGCGGAGGATAATACCAACCCCTCCTTCCCACGTGCGGTCCGGGGCGGCTCACGAGCCGCCTGCGAGTCGCCCCGAGCATCCCCCGCTGTAGCGGCCGTTCGCGAACGGCCCCTGCGGGCGTCCCGGGCACGCACAGGACTCTCGGAGGTTCGACGGGCGCCTTCTCCCCGGTTGGGGTGGCTGCCAGGGCTACAATGAGGGCCTATGCGCTTCCTGATCCTGTTCCTGCTCCTGACTGCCCTTGCCGTGCTCTCCGGGTGTAACGGCAGCCGCGCCGAACGGAAAAAGGCGGCCGAGGATTTTGCCCGTTTCGTCGACGCCCATTTCCACGCTTACTTCGAGTGGCGGCCCTCGGCGGCCACGGAGGCCGGTGTCCATGAGTACGATGCAAAGCTGGAAGACTACTCCGCCGGCGCCATCCGCGCCCGCATCGCCGTCCTCAGCCAGGAACTGCTGAATCTGAACGCCCTCCGCCGCCGCCCCCTGGCCCGGCAGGACGAAATCGATGCCGTCTTCCTCGACGGCGGACTTCGCTCCGAACTCCTCGACCTGGAAACCCTCCGCCTCCTCCACCGCAATCCCATGCCCTACGTCGCCGTCCCCGGCGGCGCGGTGGATGCTCTCATCAAGCGCGATTTCGCCCCTCCCGCGGAGCGCCTTCGCAGCGTGATCGCCAGGCTCCGCGGCGTGCCTCCCTTGCTCGATGCCATGCGCGACAACGTTCAGGATCCCCCGAAGGAATTCACCGAGCTGGCCATCCGCTCGGCCGAGGGGTCCGTGGGCTTCTTCGGGGATAGCGTCAGAAGTTGGGGCATGCAGGCCGCCGGCGATGACGCCGCCCTCCGGCGTGAGTTGGATGACGCCGCGACTCGGGCCGCGGAGGCCATGAGCCGCGCCGCCGGCTGGCTGAAGGAAGAACTGCTCCCCCGGTCAAGAGGCGGCTACGCGATCGGCGGCGGCGCGTTCTCTCGCAAGCTGCTCTACGACGAATTGCTGGACATCCCGCTCGGCCGCCTCCTCGCCATCGGCGAAGCGAACCTCGAGAAGGACCGGCAGGCTTTCCTCGAAACCGCCCGCCACATTGCGCCCGGAAGGCCGCCTCTGGAAGTGATGCGCATGATCTCGGAAGATCATCCCACCGAAGCCAGCCTTCTCGACGACACCCGGAGGGATCTGGAATCCATCCGCCAGTTCCTCGTGGACCGCAAGATCGTCGCCATTCCCTCTCAAGTGCGCCCCATTGTCGCCGCGACGCCGCCGTATGCCCGCACGGGAGCGTTCGCCATGATGGACACCCCCGGCGCCTTTGAGACCAAGGCCACGGAAGCCTACTACTACGTGACGCCGCCGGAGAAAGACTGGCCCCCTGTGCGGAAGAACGAGCACCTGCGTCTTTTCAACCGGCCCGTCATGCGGATGATTTCCATCCACGAAGCTTGGCCCGGTCACTACCTCCAATTCCTCTACTCCCGCGAATTCCCGACCAAGACCAGGAAACTCCTGTTCTGTTCCACCAATGTGGAAGGCTGGGCGCATTACGCCGAACAAATGATGCTGGAGGAAGGCTTCGGCGGCGGCGATCCAAAGACCCGGCTGGCTCAGCTCTCCGAGGCCCTCCTTCGGGACTGCCGCTTCGTGGCCGGCATCCGGATGCACACTCAGGGCATGGATGTGGAGACCGCGGCCCGGATCTTCATGGAGCAGGGTTTTTGCGAACGAACCGTCGCCCTGGAAGAAGCCCGGCGCGGAACCTACGACCCGACCTACCTTGTGTATACACTCGGCAAGCTCATGATCGTCAAGATGCGAGAGGACTACCGCCGCCACAAGGGCGCTGCTTTCTCGCTCCAGGAGTTTCACAACGCATTTGTGCGCCAGGGCGGATTGCCCATCCCCCTCATGCGGCAATTGCTGTTGCCCGGCGATGCTTCGCCCTTGCTCTAGCCGCCATCGATCGCCCCGCCGGGGACTGCCTGCTCCGCCCCAGGCGTAGGGGTGGCTCGCGGGCGGCCCCGCCCCGCTCACCCGCCGCCCCCCTGCCCACCACCACTTCCTCACCCAGCAGTCTCGATTTACACTGTTACTTTGGAGAATTCCCGAACATGGAAAAACGCCGGCTTGGCAACAGTGATTTGATGATCACTCCCATTGGGATTGGCGCTTGGGCCATGGGAGGCGGGGGCTGGCAGTTCGCCTGGGGTCCGCAAGAGGACAAGGATTCCGTCGAGGCCATTCACGCCGGCCTGGACAAAGGCCTGAATTGGATCGACACGGCCGCGGTCTACGGCCTTGGTCATTCCGAGGAAGTCGTGGCCAAGGCTCTCGAAGGACGCTCCAACCGGCCCTACGTCTTTACAAAGTGCGAACGTGTCTGGGATGAGAACGGCAAGATCGGCGGCTGCCTCAAGCGCGACTCCATCCGCCGCGAACTCGAGGCCAGCCTCCGCCGTCTGAAGGTCGATGTCATCGACCTCTATCAGATCCACTGGCCTCAGCCCGACGAAGACGTCGAAGAAGGCTGGGAAACGCTGGCCGAGCTCAAGCGGGAAGGAAAGGTCCGCTGGATCGGCGTTTCCAACTTCAACGCGCAGCAGTTGGAGCGTGCCCGCCGGATCGCCCCCATCACTTCCTTGCAGCCGCCCTATTCCATCATTTCGCCCGAAATTGAGGACGAAGTTCTGCCTTACTGCCTGCGCCACGGCATTGGTGTCCTGGCATACTCCCCAATGAAATCGGGCCTGCTGAGCGGGAAGATGACCCGCGAGCGCATCGCCGCCTTCCCCAAGGACGATTTCCGGGGAAACACCCCGAACTTCCAGGAGCCCCTCCTGACTCGCAACCTGATGCTGGCGGATCTGCTTCGCGAAATCGGCGCCCGTCACGGACGCACCACGGGGGAAGTCGCCATCGCCTGGACTCTCCGGCATCCCGCTGTGACGGCGGCCATTGTGGGTGTGCGCACGGCGGCCCATGTCGACGGCATCATCGGAGCCGCCACCTTCCGCCTCAGTCCGGAGGAAGTGGACGAGATCGCCCGCTTCATGGCTGGTCACCCTGCCGCCCTCTGACCCTTTGTCGAACGGCGGCGCCTGGCTACGCTGGCCCGGATTCACGCGGCCCCTTCACCCCGAGCTGCTTATGCGCGTGCGGAGTCGGCTCCCGAGCCGCCCATCCCCACCACCGATCACCACAATCCCTTTGCAGTCTTCGGGAAACCAGGCATCGTCATCTGCGATCTGCCTCGGGAGTGCCTGCTCTTCCCCGAGCGCAGCGAGTGGGCACAACGGGATGTCCCCTTATCGAAGACCTTTCCCGCGTGCAGGGGCCGCTCGCCGTGGAGCGCGCAGCCCTGCCGTCTCGTTTTTGAAGCCGGATCGACGTTCTATGGTGGACAGGTCCGTACGGCAGGAAAGCTGACGCGGGCCTTCTATCTGGAGGCCACGGATCGATAGGCGAAGGCTATCGACGATGCGGCGCCTCCAATGGCGAACCAGCAGAGCCGCCCGGCCGGAGCACAGTACATCTATCACCCGCGCAGCATGCGCGCGGCTTCGTCGTTCGACATCATGCAGCGTCTCGCGCTGACGGGCTGCTATGAACTACCGGATTTAGCGATCCCGGCGAGCGGCCGATTGCAGCGGGCCGGCGCGGTGCTGGGCGGCTGGAGGGCCTGCTGGGCTCTGGCGGCTCAGACGGGTCTGCCATTCACGCCTGAACTCGCCGTGAACGGCTTGAACAACGGCGGCTTCTGGCTTCCAGACCGGGTTGGAGTGGGGACGCTTCCTGCCGGCCTCCGTTCCGCGGAACACTGGTTCAACACCAGTCTGCATAAGGGAGATTCGAGACGCGCGTTTGAGACGCCGCCTTTGCACCGATACGGGAACTCCGGTTACAACAACTTGCCCGGTCCTGGGTTGATTCTGCTGGACGCGGCTCTGGGGCGAGGGTTCCGGGTGCGGGAAGGGGCGCAGCTTCAGATGAGGCTGGAGGCTTGGAACCTGCTCAACCGCGCGAACTCCGCGCTGCCCAACCGGATTCCGGGGCTGGCCTCCTCGGACGCCATCAGCCACACGGCGGCCCCCGCTCGCCAGTTCCGGCTGGCGAGCACGCTCGCCCGGTAGCCAAACCTCCGGCCCCTCCCGAACTCAGAGCTCCAGCACCGCTTCATTCACCACCGAGCGATCGGATCCCCGCAGGCGCAACCCAGCGTCACCGAATCCGTGGTAGACGCGGACGCGGCGCGACTCGGCCAGCGGTCTGCCGTCCAGGCTCCGGAGCGTGAACAAGGGCGGAGACGCGTAAGTGACGCCGTTCCAGTTTCGGGCGTGGAAGGCAACAAACGACGGCGCCTCTACGAGGAAACCGTAAGGAGGCAGATCGATCCGGCCGCCCAGTTTCGAATTCCAGGGCAGCGTGCCGGCGCCCATATTGACGACGCTCTCGACAGCACGCGCATTTTCGCCGAAAACACTGCGCTGCGCCCTGCGGTCCGCCGTCAGGAACTCGTGGCGGGTCATGGGCAACCGCGACGTGATTTCGTTCAACGGAGAGAGAATCTCGTGAGTGTTCTTGAGATACCGGTCCATCGCCACCAGTCCTTCGGTCCATCCGTTCGCGCCGCGGACGAACAGGCCGGCTGGATCGGTGGGATCGGGAGCGATATCGGCGCCTTTCCAGTAAATGTGCATCGGCATGCGGTGGTAGTTGAGCGTTCTGCCGATGAGGATGTGATGGAGGACGTACTCGGCGGAGCGGTTAATGTCGTAAGCGTACTTGCCATACATGGCGATGCAATCGCGGTAGACGATCTCGAACAGCGGAACCGGGAACCCGCCCGTCTGCTGGAGCAACTTCGCGTTGGCAAAATAGGTCCCGGACACGCCCGTCAGTCCCTCGAAGAACTCCGCATGCGGGATGGCCCATTCGCGGCCGCACTCGCTTCCGAAGCTGCCGAAAACCTCACGGGCGTATTCGGAGAGGGCGATCTTCCACTTCATGTCGTCGAGCTTGGTGAGGGGGTGCTTGGGATCAAAGCACTCCTGCAAGCCGGCGGCATAGGTCGTGTCGATGAAGTAGCAGTTCGGCCCGGCGAGCTTCCTCACGGCGGGCAGATTCTGCGGGCGGCGAGCCAGATCGAGCGCCTTCTGCGAGCAGGTCAAATAGGCGCGGCCGCCGGCCCAGCGCCCGCCCTGCGCCAGTTTGCCCTCCCGGGTCTTCATGATCCACTGTTCGTCCCAGGACGGGGAATCGCGGTAGATGTCCTGATAATTGTCGTGCAGGGAGAAAAGATAACCCACCGCCCGGACCCGGCGGGCGCAATCGGCCAGACCCTCGTTGCCGCCCAGTTCGGGGGCCGCAGGCAGGATATCCGGATGCTGATTGTCGTATCCGCGGCGGATCCAGCCTCCCAGGCCGAAGAGGACTTTGTCGATCTGGAGGTCGCGCTTCAGATGTTCGGCGATCTGGGCGACTTCATCGAAGGTCCATTCGACGCGCACTGAGACCTCCTCGGTGCTCTCTTCATTCATGCGGCGGTTGAGCGCGTGCCAAAGCTTGACGTTGGAAGCCCCGAAGTAGCCGGCGCGCTCCGGATGGTTCTTGAGTTTCTGGTCCCAGGTGACCAGGTAGCCCTTGCTCTTGGCGACCTCCCGGTAGGCTTTGGCGATGGAGACGTAGTCACCCTTGCCGAGGACATGCAATTGGGCCGACTTGGCGGACTTCCGCAGCAAGAGGGAAGCCGAGAGCGGCTGGGCCTCGGTCTCGCCTGCGGTAACTTCGGCGACCACATAGGGGTCGGTCCAGGTGGCGAGCAAGGCGGCGCCGTCCTTCACCAGACCCAACATGGTCATGTGGCAGCCCTCGTAGTCGCTGGTTCCGAAGCGCATCCGGAAAGCGCGGCCGCTGCCGGCTGGGATCAGGAGCCCTTCGCGGACGGGCACGAGGATATACGCACTTTCGCCCGTGGCCGTGAGCGTATCGAGCAGGCGGATCTCTTCGACATCCACTCCGGCGGCATCGTAGGAGAAGTCGAGGCTCTGTCCGTTTTGCGCGGGCTCCAGGTTGATTCGCAGCGTGGCGTCCGGTCTTCCGGCGACCGGACGGAAGATGAGGACCGGCGCGTCCGGCGTACCCCCGGTTTCGAAGGCCCTTAGATCAAAACGCTCGGCCTTGCCGTGGACTTGTAGAGCCACTTCGCCGATGCGCGAAGGATTGGAGGTCCAGGTGACTCCGGCGGCCTTGTCCGTCAGTCGCAAGCCGCCTCCCGTGGGCGGGATCTCGAGGCGCAATGCCGCAGTTTCCACGGACACGCCGCCCGCCCGGCCCTGGGCGGAGGCGAATCTCACCGCTGCGCAGGGAACCGCAAGCGTCATTTGAGTTAAAACCTGACGGCGCCGGTACTTCGTAGTTTGATTTCGCATTGCGATCTCCTTCCGTGAATTAGAGGACAGTATACTCAACCGGAATTTCCATTTGGCTCCGGTACAAGGCGAATCTATACCCCTACCCCCCCGTGCCAACACGCAGCATGACTTTTTCGGCGCCGGCGGCTTCGGCATGGCCCCTATGCGGTGCTCCTGCCACCTCCCGGCACCTCCGGCGCGGAAACCTTCGCCCCGGAGGCGACTTCTAGAGACACCTCCCCCGCCGCCTCTTTGGATCAAGTTTGCCTTCCTCTGCGTGCCCAGCCATCCCGCCGGGAGCGGCAGCGCCTCGATCTGCCGCACCATCGCGCCGAACAGCCGCCGCGTCAGGTGGCTCTCCGCCAGCATCAGCCGGTAGGAACGGGCGTGCTTGATCAGCCGGCTGCCCGTCTTCACCAGCCGCTGCTGCAAGCTGGTCAAAGACCAACCGTCGATCCTCTTCGGCAGTGCCAGCCGCCGCCACAGGTTCCCCAGTTTGTAAGCGATCCGGCTCGGCCACAGCCGCACCTCGTTGGACCGAAAACGGTGGCAACTCAGCCGTGTCATCTTCACCGCTTGCTTGCCTTCCTTGATCCACTGCTCCGCGGTTCCCCGCTTGTGATAGAAGCGAACCACCGCCCGGCTGCCTGCCTCCAGGTTCGTGACGATAAATCCCACGCGCGGGAACAACTCCCCGCAGTGAAACTGCGCCTTCGCCACCACCCTCGGCGCCGTGAGTCTGTCAGGTGCTGGGCGGTGAGATCACCGAGGCCCAATCGCTCATCCAGTTCTCGCACCACAATGAGGCCGCCGTCGGATGCGACGCGTGATCCCTGGAAATCGATCTTCAGATTGGCATTGAAGAAAGCTGGAAGGGTTGATCTTGTTTCTCACCCCTTGGGTGTGGACCTCCGTAGCGTCTGGATCGCGTTCAAACCCGCATGGATAAAGGCGCCCGAAGATGTTACAAAACCATCGGGAAATGTTTATATCGGAAATTCGAGTTGAATTCTGCTTGAAATGCGGTGGCCAAGATCGCCCGGCTCACGCCCGGGGTCGGGTTCCGTCCTGCTTACAGCAGCGACCGGAACTGCTGCAACAGCCGCTCATCGCTCCACGCACGGGCGCCAATATGCTTCTGCACCACCCGCCCCCGCGAATCGATGACGTAGGTCTCGGGGTATTTGAAGGTGCCATAGCTCGAGCTGATCTTCGCCTCGGGATCCCGTGCCGTCAGGAAGCCCACCTTCGTCTTCGCCAGAAACTCCTCATAGGCCCGCTGATCCTTGTCGACGCTCACCCCCAACACCACGACACCATCCGCCTTCATCCGCTCCTGAAGCTCATTCAGCGACGGCAGTTCGTCGATGCAAGGCGGACACCAGGTGGCCCAGAAGTTCAACACCAGCAGCCGCCCTCCGAAGTCCGATCGCGTGATGCGCCGCCCCCCGTCTGTAATGATCTGGAAGTCGGGAGCCTTGTCGCCGACATTCACCACCTTCTCGCGCAGCGAGTCGGCAATCACAACCGCCAGGAGTATCAGTACGATCCCAATCGACACCTGGAGCGAACGGTAGAACCTGTTTGTGGCCATGCCCTGTTCCCTATAATTGTAGAGTATCCTGACGACTCTCGGCGGCATCTGAAAGGATATATGCTCATCACCCGCAAGGTTGAGTTCTCCGCGTCGCACATCTGCCGGTTGAAGGAGCTGAGCGACGCCGAAAACGAAGACCTGTACGGCCCGGAAGCCAATCCCCACGGTCATGGTCACAACTTCGTTGTGGAGGTCACGCTGGAGGGCGAGCCGGACCCAGCCACAGGTATGGTGTACGACTTGAAGCGCCTGAAAGAGATCTTGCAGCATGAAGTGGTGGAGCCGTTCGACCACCGTTTCCTGAATTGGGATGTTCCGCCGTTTGACCGCACCGTGCCCACCCTGGAGAACCTGGCCGCGGAAATCTGGAAACGCGTCCAGCCGCATTTTGAGGGGACCGCGATCGTTCTCCACAGGGTTCGTGTGTACGAGTCCGATACCCTCTGGGTGGATTGCCTGGGAGTCTCCCCATGATCCGCCTCACTCGCCGCTACAAGTTCTCGGCCGCTCACCGGCTTCACTCTCCGGAACTGAGTGCGGCCGCCAACTCGGAGATATACGGCAAGTGCAACCACCCGCACGGCCACGGCCACGACTACCTTCTCGATGTGAGTGTGCGGGGGCCCGTGGACCCTCGAACTGGTCTGGTCGTGGATGTGCGGACCCTGGACCGGCTCGTGGACTCGCAGATCATCTCCCGCCTCGGGCACCGCAACCTGAACCGGGAAGTGGATGAGCTTGCCGGGCTGTCTCCGACGACCGAGCATCTTGCTCGCGCAGTTTCGGACATCCTGCTTCACAACTGGCGCGGGTTTTTCCCCGCGGGCGTTCCGCGGTTGGACCGTGTCCGCATCCATGAAACGAAAAGAAATATTTTCGAGGTTGCCCCTGTTCAATGAAATCACTCTCAAGCAAGAAAGCTGCTAAGTCGAGGCCTGGCGACGCGGACCTGGCTTCTTTGCTGGCCGAGGCCATTCGCTCCCTCGGTGAAGACCCCCAACGCGAAGGCCTCCTGAAGACGCCCGAACGCGCCGCGCAAGCCCTGCGGTTCTTGACGAGCGGCTATCGCCAAAACGTTAGACAGGTCCTCAACGGCGCACTGTTTACCGTGAAATACGACGAGATGGTCATCGTCAAAGACATTGAGTTCTTCAGCCTTTGTGAACATCATCTCCTGCCTTTCTTCGGCAAGGTCCACGTGGCCTACATCCCCCGCGACAAAGTAGTCGGTCTCAGCAAGATCCCGCGCGTCGTGGACATGTTCGCCCGCCGCCTTCAGTTGCAGGAGCGCATGACCCAGCAGATCGCCCAGACCATCGAGGACTCCATCTCGCCGCTCGGCGTCGGGGTGATCTGTGAGGCGCGGCATTTCTGCATGATGATGCGCGGGGTGGAGAAGCAGCATTCCGGCGCCGTCACCAGCGCCATGCTGGGCGCCTTCCGGACCCACAAGGAGACCCGCGACGAGTTCCTGTCCCTGGTTTCCCACACCTCGCTGAACTTCTGATGCGCCGGCCGCGGTTTACCCGCCGCCCTTGGTCTGCCCAGGCGGCGTATGCGCGGACGCTTGGAAGCAGTCACAAGTCACGGGGAGTTTTCTTCGGCGTGAAACTCCCTTATTGCTCAGTGTGTTAGCGGGTGAGCACTCTTTCGGTGAGGCGGGCTTTCTTGCGGCCATGCTGTATCCTGAAGATGAAGTTGCTGGTGCCTGACTGTGGGGGCCCAGCAGACGGAGCGCGGTGAATCCTAGGTCACCATCGCCACGCTGAGAGCCACGGCCTAACCGGTCGAGAGAACCACCGGTCCCTGATGCGCGCCGACGGGGGTGAGCAGTCGGCGGGAGGCCTCCCAACCCAATCTTCTGATGCTCAATCAACGAATTGCCTGAGAAATGATCTCACAACTTCAGGCCTGGGCCATCGGCGCGGTTCGGCCTGCGCTGACGCGCGCTCCAGGGCGTCTGTCCTGACTGGAGCCGCGGTGTGCGCGCGCCCTCCCTCCCGGGCACAGCCGTCACGTCCATCACCCGTCCCGTTTCTTGAAGAGGCCTGCATGCTCGCCGCAGTAAGCCGCCGCCTGATCTCCCCATTTGCCACCGCCACCCCATGTTAGGATGAGGTTCTGATGCTCCAGAATTTCCGCCATTTTACCGCCGGCCCGGACCCGGCCGGGCGCTTGTGGAAGGTCGACCTGCTGTGGATGCAGAACGCTATCGCCATCCGCCACAGCGATTCGGTGGATGTCAAATTCCTCCTCTCCGGCGGCGCCGAGGTTCTGGAGAGAGTCGTCTCTCTTCGCCACGCCGATCTGCTTGAACTCAGCCGCAAGGCGGGCCACCCTCTGACCGACTCATGGTGCATGTCGCTGGCCGCCCGGCACCTGCTCCATATGGTGGAAACCGGCGAGGATTTCGAGAAGACGCTGGTTACGGTCAGGACCGAAGAACTGGAACAGTACGCAGCGGAGAGTGTCAGCCGGTCATGAGTCTCAGCCGGAAGTTGCGTGAGTGCGGAGTTGTAGGCGCCGGTGGCGCGGGCTTTCCCACCTGCGTGAAAGCTGAGGCGCGGGTTGAGTTCGTCATCGCCAACGGCGCCGAGTGCGAACCGCTCCTGCACAAGGACGTCGAGTTGATGAAGCACTTTCCGGAAGAAATCCTGGACGGCTTCGCCTTGATGATGTCGGCCACCGGCGCCCGTCGCGGCAAGTTTGGCCTCAAGGAAAAGAACCGGCAGGCCTTAGCCGCCATTCAGCCCCTTCTGGACGGTTCCAACACGGACCTGGTCCTGCTGGGCGATTTCTATCCATCCGGTGACGAATACGAACTGGTCTACGCGGCCACGGGCCGGCTGATCCCGCCCGCCGGCATCCCGTTGCAAGTCGGCTGCGTGGTCAACAATGTCGAGACGCTCTACAACGTCTCCAAGGCCTCCCGCGGCGAACCTGTGATCCGGAAGTTTGTCTCCATCGCGGGCGCGGTTCGCGAGCCGAAGGCTTTTTGGGTCCCGGTCGGCACCCCGTTTCGCGATCTCATCGAATTGGCGGGCGGCGCTGCCGCCGCCGAAATCGGCCTGTTCGTCAGCGGAATCATGATGGGCCGCCTGTCTTTCGATCTGGATGAGCCGGTCACCAAGACAACGGCGGGCCTCATCGCGCTTCCGCGGGACCACTATTTGGTCCAGCGCAAGGAGCGGCCCGAGGAGGCCATGCACCGCATCGGAAAATCGGCCTGCGATCAATGCAGCTACTGCACGGAGTTCTGCCCGCGTTACCTGCTGGGCTACGAAGTGCTGCCGCACAAAGTGATGCGCAGCCTGGGTTTCACGATGGCTGGCTCGGATCTGTGGAATCAGTCGGCGGAGCTTTGCTGCGCCTGCGGTCTCTGTACCCTCTACGCCTGCCCGGAGGATCTGTATCCCAAAGAAGCCTGCGACCGAGCCAAGCGCGACATGCGCTCTGCGGGTATCAAGTTCGTCCAGCAGAAGCCCGTAACCGTGCATCCCATGAAGGAGCACCGGCGCGTGCCTCTGGCGCAGCTTCGCCACAGACTGCGCGTGGACGGTTTTGAGGGAGAGACGCCGTTCGCCGCCGTGGAGCACCGCCCCGGCCGCGTGCGAATCCTTTTGAAGCAGCACGCCGGCGCGGCCGCGCGGGCGATGGTGCGGCAAGGCGAGAAGGTGTCTGCCGGGGCGGTCCTGGGCCGGGCTCCGGAAGGCGAGCTGGGCGCGGACGTCCATGCCAGCATCGGCGGCTCGGTAAGCCGCGTCACGGAGGAGTTCGTCGAAATCGAGGCTTGAAAAGATGCTCGGAAATTCCATTGGTTTGATAGAACTCGGCAGCATCGCGGCGGGCTACGAAGTGGCTGACGCCATGCTTAAGACCGCCGACGTGGAGCTGCTGCTGGCGCGGTCCATCTGCTCGGGGAAGTACATCGTGATGGTGCGGGGAGATGTGGCCGCCGTGGAGTCCAGCGTGCAGGCGGGGCGCGAGAGCGGCTCGTTCTCGGTGATCGACACGTTTGTGATCCCCAATGTGCATGAGTCGGTCTTTCCGGCGATCGGCGGCGCTTCGAAGACGGAACGTCTGGAAGCGCTGGGCCTCCTGGAATCGTTCTCGGTGGCCGCGTTGATCGAAGGCGCCGATGCCGCCGCCAAGGCCGCCGCGGTCCGCCTGATCGAGATCCGTTTGGCCATGGCGCTCGGCGGGAAGGCGTTTGTGAGCCTGACAGGCAGTGTTTCGGCGGTGCGCAGCGCGGTAGAGGCCGGCGCCCGCGCCATCGGGGCCAAGGGATTGCTGGTCAACAAGGTCGTCATCCCCAATCCGCGTCCCGAGCTTCTGGGCGAGATGATTTGAAATCCTGGGCGGGCCGTGCGAGGGGTGCTTTGCGCAGGGGGGAAGATTCTGTATAACCAAAGGAGAGTGTTCCGGGGTAGGCGGAGGTGATGGAATGGTGACTTGTCCCGAATGTGACAGCAGGCTTGACTACGAAGAAGATGAACTGGAAGAGGGTGACCTCATCTCCTGCGAGGAATGCGGCGCCGAATTGCGGGTCGCGGGTACGAATCCCCTCGACCTGGAACTCGCCGACGAAGAGGACGAAGACGACGACGAAGATGTTGTCCTGGACGAAGACGACGAGGACGACGAAGACTGGCGCTGAACCCGGGACGAATCCCCGGGCTGTGAACGGGGCATGGTATAATTCCAGGAAAGTGGCAGCGAGAACCAGAGTCGCTTTTCTGGGGATCTTAACGGTGCTGACGTGCGCCGTCCTGTCTGCGGATCCGCAAGGGAAGAAGCAGCGGGAAGACCCCAACACTCGGTCGGTTCAGGGGTTCGTGGAGGATGCATCGGGGCGCCTCGTGGAGGGTGCGGTGGTTCAACTGAAGAACAAAAAATCCCTCCAGGTGCGGTCGTTTATCACTCAGAAGGAAGGGGCGTATTACTTCCACGGCTTGAGCACGGACGTCGACTACGAATTGAGGGCGGAACATAAGGGGAGAGCCAGCGGGGTCCGCACCCTCAGCGTGTTCGATTCGCGAAGGAAAGCTGTCATCAACCTGAAGCTCGAAGACAAGAACTAGCCGCATTCGCGGCATCTGGGAGGGACGACACCATGAAGCGTATGCTTTTTCTGGGCATTGCTGTACTGCTTGCAACCTCGGCTTTCGGACAGGAGTTTAAGCTGGGTGGTCCGGTCGCCGATTTCACGCTGCAAACCGTCAAGGGACAGAACGTTAACTTCAGCCAGTTGCGCGGCGATTTCACCGTGCTGATGTTCGTCGCCACGCAGTGTCCTGTCTCCAACGCCTACAACGAGCGGATGAACGCCCTCTTCCGGGACTATTCGTCCAAGGGCGTGAAATTCGTGGGAATCAATTCTAACAGCACCGAGCCGGCGGCGGAAGTGGAGTCGCATGCCGCCAAGCACGGCTTCGGCTTCGCGGTCTACAAGGACTACAACAATGTGGTGGCGGACCGCTTCGGCGCGACGGTCACTCCGGAGGTATTCCTGATCGACCGGAACGGGGTCATCGCCTACCACGGCTCTATCGATGACTCGCAGAACCCCGCCAACATCAAGGCGCAGGGTCTGAAGTTAGCGCTGGATGCGGCGCTGGCGGGTAAGCCCGTCGAGAAGGCTTCCACCAAGGCCTTCGGCTGCACCATCAAGAGGGCCCGCACCGCGTCGTGATAAGGCTTCTGATTCTGATTGGAACCCTGGCGCTGGCGCTGCCTGCCCAGCAGCAGCGCCTGCGCCCACTGGACGAGAAGGCCTTCCAGTCGCTCCTCGCCTCGAACAAGGGCAACGTGCTCCTCGTGAATTTCTGGGCCACCT
>Ga0101944_10001824_pt1 | contig 39716 bp, 26 predicted proteins | sample DewCreD2012metaG_FD_75245 | JGI IMG/M metagenome (GOLD analysis project Ga0101944, IMG submission 75245) | Hot spring sediment bacterial and archeal communities from British Columbia, Canada, to study Microbial Dark Matter (Phase II) - Dewar... ... | reverse complement strand
GTATAAGTTGCATCTCCCTGCCCAACGAAGAGGGCACTGAAACCGGCATCCGCGTCAAGACGCGGTTGGGACAAACGCAGTTGCATCTCCCTGCCCAACGAAGAGGGCACTGAAACTGACGCTGGCAAAAGGACATAATGGCGTGCTTGGTTGCATCTCCCTGCCCAACGAAGAGGGCACTGAAACACAGTTCGTCACGTTCAATCTTCTGTCGCATCAAAGGTTGCATCTCCCTGCCCAACGAAGAGGGCACTGAAACTAATAGTGCCGGGGTCTCTGGGGTGAAGGCGACAAGCAGTTGCATCTCCCTGCCCAACGAAGAGGGCACTGAAACTGCCGCAGAGCATCCCAGAACGGAATGATATACTCTGGTTGCATCTCCCTGCCCAACGAAGAGGGCACTGAAACCGCTGCGTGTCTGCTAGCACGCGGGGTCGACAGTCTCGTTGCATCTCCCTGCCCAACGAAGAGGGCACTGAAACAAGGATCATGTACCCGATGGCGTCGCGGATGGAGTCTTCGTTGCATCTCCCTGCCCAACGAAGAGGGCACTGAAACACTCGACAAGGCCCTAGCCCTCCTACAAGCGGCTTCTGTTGCATCTCCCTGCCCAACGAAGAGGGCACTGAAACACACGAACATCACCGGCACTGTCACGACGCGCTTCTCCGTTGCATCTCCCTGCCCAACGAAGAGGGCACTGAAACGGTTCTTCCATCAGCGTCATCAACGTAGAGATATGTTGCATCTCCCTGCCCAACGAAGAGGGCACTGAAACGGACGGTAATTGCGAACACGGCGAGGGGGCATAGTCAAGTTGCATCTCCCTGCCCAACGAAGAGGGCACTGAAACATGAGTTCCTCCCGCAGGATGGCCATTTTCGGCGGGTTGCATCTCCCTGCCCAACGAAGAGGGCACTGAAACCAAGCTCACGGTCGCGTTCGAGTCGCACCTGCAGTTGTTGCATCTCCCTGCCCAACGAAGAGGGCACTGAAACGCGCGACGAACAGGAAAAAGCCAAGGTCGTACTGGACTAGTTGCATCTCCCTGCCCAACGAAGAGGGCACTGAAACTCCTAAGTACTGTTTTTGGGCGGGGGGAGACCCGCCACGTTGCATCTCCCTGCCCAACGAAGAGGGCACTGAAACCGGGAATTGTTTTTGCGAGAAGTGCTGGGCACTGCTCAGTTGCATCTCCCTGCCCAACGAAGAGGGCACTGAAACGGACAGCGACGGACTACCCGCTCGACGCCGCGGCGTTGCATCTCCCTGCCCAACGAAGAGGGCACTGAAACCCCAGATTCGCGGCCTGCAGACCCTGGAGCAGCACGGTTGCATCTCCCTGCCCAACGAAGAGGGCACTGAAACCCAGCGACTCCTCTCCCGCATGGCAGCGGTTCTGATGTTGCATCTCCCTGCCCAACGAAGAGGGCACTGAAACAACAGCACGGCGTCCACCCATTCGCAGATGAGTCCGCAGTTGCATCTCCCTGCCCAACGAAGAGGGCACTGAAACAACCGAATTCCGTCGTCATGCGTGCTTCTCCTTTCGTTGCATCTCCCTGCCCAACGAAGAGGGCACTGAAACAGAAACAGTCGCGCTTCGGTCGTCCACACAGCCCAACGTTGCATCTCCCTGCCCAACGAAGAGGGCACTGAAACAGCTGCTAAGGACAACCGCTAAGGTTGCCCCCAAGAGTTGCATCTCCCTGCCCAACGAAGAGGGCACTGAAACATGCTGGTGCTGGAGAAGCTCTATCCGGCCCTCCGTCGTTGCATCTCCCTGCCCAACGAAGAGGGCACTGAAACGGGGACCAACCGCAATTCGATTGGGTCGCCGAGAGGTTGCATCTCCCTGCCCAACGAAGAGGGCACTGAAACTTACCAACAGTCGATTTAGCTTGTTGGCCGGATTTGGGTTGCATCTCCCTGCCCAACGAAGAGGGCACTGAAACACGAACTACTGGACCGAATCAGTCAGCACCTGCCGCCGTTGCATCTCCCTGCCCAACGAAGAGGGCACTGAAACTGCAGCCCAACCGAATTCTGTCATGGCCACTCTCCTGTTGCATCTCCCTGCCCAACGAAGAGGGCACTGAAACATAATCAACTGGAATCCGCGGCGGAGCCTTCATGCGTTGCATCTCCCTGCCCAACGAAGAGGGCACTGAAACATTTCGTACCATTTCTCGACCGCCGGGTGGCGGTCAAGAAGTTGCATCTCCCTGCCCAACGAAGAGGGCACTGAAACGCGCCCATAGGGCACAGGCCAACGCCTGCTCAAGGGTTGCATCTCCCTGCCCAACGAAGAGGGCACTGAAACTCAGGTACACACGGCCGAGCACTCGGCCCAGCGATGTCTCATGTTGCATCTCCCTGCCCAACGAAGAGGGCACTGAAACGCCCGGATGCAGGCGGAAGCCGCGCCCTACCATCTGGTTGCATCTCCCTGCCCAACGAAGAGGGCACTGAAACATCACGGATGCCTCGCCGCGACGCGCACGATCACGGTGCGTTGCATCTCCCTGCCCAACGAAGAGGGCACTGAAACCGTCTGTTCCTTTTGGACGCGATTCGCCGGCGTCCCGTTGCATCTCCCTGCCCAACGAAGAGGGCACTGAAACAACATGTACTGCTCCGCCGACATGTGCAGCCGCTCAAAGGTTGCATCTCCCTGCCCAACGAAGAGGGCACTGAAACGCGCCCATAGGGCACAGGCCAACGCCTGCTCAAGGGTTGCATCTCCCTGCCCAACGAAGAGGGCACTGAAACAGAGATAGCCAGTGAGTTCCAACGCCTTGACGATGCGTTGCATCTCCCTGCCCAACGAAGAGGGCACTGAAACCCGACGAGGAGCTGGCCGGTGACGCGGCGTTCGCGGTTGCATCTCCCTGCCCAACGAAGAGGGCACTGAAACATGGCCGCGTGCGCATCGGTCACGAGGCGGCCGCTTTGGTTGCATCTCCCTGCCCAACGAAGAGGGCACTGAAACCCAGAACTTCACACCAAGCGACCCGACATCGACAAGTTGCATCTCCCTGCCCAACGAAGAGGGCACTGAAACTAACCAGTGTCGGCAGGCATTGTTTACTCCTTCGGGTTGCATCTCCCTGCCCAACGAAGAGGGCACTGAAACAGCTGAGGCCAACCGCAGAGACTCCAACGGTTGCGCCCAACGTTGCATCTCCCTGCCCAACGAAGAGGGCACTGAAACAGGACGCCTGGCTGACGGACGCGCGCAGCGTCCCCCTCGACGTTGCATCTCCCTGCCCAACGAAGAGGGCACTGAAACTTGCTTGGAAAGCGAATGGCGGGTACGCGAACCAGGGGTTGCATCTCCCTGCCCAACGAAGAGGGCACTGAAACCTCTCCGTTGGGCCGGGGATGCGGATCGACCAAGGCCTCCAGCAAACGGCCCAGCCACAAGCGCACGCAATCACGCGGCGCGGCCGCGGCCGTGTCACGCTCCGTGCTGGTCGTGACGCCCGACGGCCCTCCAGCGAACGTCCGCGCCGGTCAGGGAAGGCGCGGGGCAGGTGCCGGCGTCGCCGCACCGGGCAGGTTGCCGCGACGGGAACGCGCCAGACAGCGCGCTCGGCAGTCCCCCCTCGACGGGCACCTCACGCCCGAAGATCAAAACATCCCTGATTCTCAGGGAGACTCCTCAAGAGTTGGGCGATACAGGACTCGAACCTGTGACATCCACCTTGTAAGGATGGCGCTCTAACCAACTGAGCTAATCGCCCTGGGAGCGTATTTTACCGGTGTTCCGGGCGGTTGCATACTCTCGCGCCAAGGCGTGCCCGTGTGTCCGAGGGATGGTCGCGGCTGGGTGGCTGGGGCGAGGCTCAGAGGAGCTGTTCGGCGTCAGAGTTTTGGCGTGGCTGCTGTTCGACGGGAGCGGCCTGGTCGTGCAAGTGATGCGCCAGTTGGGCGAGCACGCCGGCCAAGGCGTACCGTTCGGCGTCGGAGGTGGCGACAGTCTTCGTCCAGTGCGCCAGAGTTTCTCGCCAGTCTTGCGCGATCGGGAGTTCGGGGACGGTCCGTGCCACTGGCTCGTTCCAATGGGAGGCGAGCTGGAAAGTCGTGCGGCCGAGTTCGAATTCGTCTCCCGGGTCGAGCTGGATCGCGGCGATCGGGCGGCCTCGACAACGGGTCCAGGAATTGTCGGCGAGGTGGACGAGCGTGAGGGAATGGGGCGTGCGGACCAACGCGGCTTGAACGGGGGCCAAGGCGGGGTCCGCCAGTCGCAGACCGCACCACTTGCCGGCTCCCAGCAGCGTGATCCGTGACGCCAAGGGGAACATCTGCCGCTGGCCGTGGGTGCTCCAGGTCAGCAGCAAGTCGAGCGGCGAGGGGATGTCGGCGGCGGCGAGCGGCAAGAAATCGGGCAGTTTGGCCCGCAGGCGAATTCGTTCGAGACGTGCTGACGACTGCGACGTCCACCAGCCGCCCGCGGTGGCCGCGGGGTCGGCTTGCGCACGGTGCAAATCGATGCCGAACAGACCGTCGGGGAGGGCCAGGAAGGCGAAATGTCGGCGGTCGAGACCGGCATTCACAAACCGGATGTCGCAGTCGGCGCCGCTGCCGATCAGCGTGATCAGCCGTTTCAATTCGACTTCGAGGCACAGTCCCCGCGGATGAATGAAGCACAGGCGGGGACGCGCTGGGGAAGAACGGGAGGGAGCAGCGTGCGGGACTTCCGGAGGCGGGGGGAGCGCGAGCCGGCCGGCAGACCACAAACGAGCCAGAAGTTGCGCGCAGAGTTGCCGCCGCCTGCGCTTACGGTGCTGCTCCCGCCAGAAGAACATCACGCGATCGCCTCCGCAATCGGTCCCGCTGTGCGATCGCGGACATGGCTGTGACCGGCGGTAGGGGTTGACCGGCGGTGTTGGGCGTTCAGTGGTCGCGATCGGAGCGGCAAGTGGGCTGGTGGCTCATGGTGGGCCATCGCGGCCGGCGTGTCAAATCCGCCGGGCTCCGGCGGACAGTTTCCGCCGCTGGGGTGTTGCATTTTTTGCTGGCCGTGCGAGAGAGATTGTTGTACGCTTGGGAGGTTGGCTTGTGCAAATTTGGCGATGGTGGTCGTCATTCCTGTCATGTCATTCAACAAGCCAACGGACACCCCCCTGGAAAGGTGGCGTTCGGGTCTTGGGGAGGTTCGTTCGGCCGGCCCTACGGTTTCAAGGCCGATGACTGTCCGGATGTCGTTACGGCCGCACGCGGCAGGCGAAGGTGCTGGTGCGGCAGGCCTCGGATCGGGAGTTGTGGCCCGAGGGGATGTTCGAATGACGCTGGCCACTCTGGAGCACTCGGCGCCACTGTCGTCGGCCGAGTTCGCCACGATCGACCTGGAGCGGGTGACGGAGGTCGCTCGCCGCCACGGTCTGATTGCCGACTTCCTGCGCAAGGAAGGCTACTCCGCATTGTTGTTGCAATGCCCGGTGAACTATGCCTGGCTGACCGTGGGAGGTGGCGCGGTGCGCGGCGGCAGTTTGCCGTCCCTGTTCGTGACGCCCGACGCCCGCGTGGTCGTGTGCAACAACGTGGATACTCCGCTGATTTTTGAACACGATGTCGCCGGATTGGGCTTTCAGTTGAAGGAACGGCCGTGGTCGGAGCCGCGGAGTGTGATGATTGCCGATTTGTGCCGCGGTCGTAGAGTCGCCAGCGATGTTCCAACTCCTCAAACCGTCGACGTGGGTTTTCCCATACAAGCCATGCGGCTGCCGCTGAGCCTGTACGACATGTCCCGGCTGCGGACAGCGGGACGGCTGGTGGCGCACGCGGTGGAGGCCACGGCGCGGGGGCTGGTTCCCGGGCGGACCGAGGCCGAGATCGCCGGCGAGTTGTCGCATCGGCTGCTCAAGCACAGCGTCTGGCCGGAGCGGTTGCAGGTCTTGGGAGACGGACGCGGCCGGCGTTTTCGCCACTGGTCCTTTGCCGAACAGCCGGTGCAGAAATTCGGAACCATTCTGGCCGTGGGACGCTATCAGGGGTTGCACGTGGGTGCGGCCCGCACGTTCTCGTTCGGAGACCCGCCCCCCGAACTGCTCCAAGACTACGAACGGGCGGCCCTGGTCAGCGCCACGGGCATGTTCTTTTCGCAAGCCGGTTGGGAGTTGTTCGAAGTTTGGAACCGCGTCAAACGCATTTATGAGAAGTGTGGAGCAGGGGACGAATGGCGGCTGGCCGATCAGGCCGACATCGTGGAGTACGAATTCGGTCCGGTGTCGCTGATGCCGACCAGCGAATTCCGCCTGTTTTCCGGCGTGCCCGTGTTCTGGCATCCCTCGGTGGGGCCGGTATTGATGGGCGATACCATTTTGGTGACTGACCGCGGCGCGGAGGTGATTACCCCCGCCAGCGACTGGCCGATGGTTCCCATCAGCGTGAAGGGAGTGGCGGTGGATGTCCCCGGCATTCTGGTGATTCCCGCCGTGAACGGCCGCGCCACGCCGCGATTGACTTGAGCCTGCCCCCCCAGGGTCACGACAACTCCGGTTTTTACACGGCAACCAAAGCGAAGCCGCGCCCCTTTTGCGGTCGATTTCTGCTAGGATGGATGCTGCGATCGCTGGCTCGCCGCAACGGCGCTGGCGGCAACGCGTGGCGAGGAGTATGCGTGATGGCCACCGCAACCGAACAGAAGTCGGCGGAAAAATATGTCGATTTCGCCGAATATGTCGACTATCAGCTTCAGAAGGCCCGCCGGCAAATCAAATCCACCGACTTGCTGACCGCGGCGACGGTGGCGGCGGTGATGACGTTGGCCTACCTGTTGTTGTTTGTGATTTGCGATCACTGGCTGGTGCCGGGCGGCATCCCCGCTTGGGCCCGATGGGTCGGTTTGGTGTTGTGGCTGGCCGGCCTGCTGGTGTGGTTGAGCTGCAAGCTGTTCTGGCCGTGGTTTCGCTCGGTGACGGGGCTGTTCGCCGCCCAGGAAGTGGAGCGCTCGGAGCCGGCGTTTCGCAGCAATTTGTTGAATTGGGTTGATTTGCAGCGGGCCAAACGGCCGGTGGATCCGGCGGTGTTGCGGGCCATCGAGCGGCAAGCAGCCGTTCAACTCACCAAGATCGATGTGGGTCAGGCGATCGACCATCGGCCGTTGCTGCGTTCGGGGTATGCCTTGTTGGCGACGGTGGCCCTGTTCTGCCTGTATTCGGTGCTTTCGCCGAAGAACGTGGGGCCTTCGTTGTGGCGGGTGCTGCCCTTGACCGATGTGCCCGTCCCCACTCGCACCGAGATCCGGGAGGTGCAGCCGGGCGACGCCCGAGTGCTGTCCCGCAGCGTGTTGGAAGTGACAGTGGAACTGGGCGGGGTGATTCCTCCCGAAGTCAAACTGCTCTACACCACCGATGACCTGAAATTCCAGGACGAACCCTTGTCCCTCAAGCCGACCCTGGAAGGGAGCACGCGCTATCGCGGCTTGCTGACGGGCGAACCGGGGCAGGGATTGTTGCGCAGCCTGCATTACCGGATCGTGGCCGGCGACGCCGTGTCGCGGGATTACCGAGTGGAAATCGAGCATCCGCCGTCGGCCAAGGTCCAGCAGGTAAGAATCGTCGCGCCACCCTACACGCGGCTTCCGGAAGAAACAGTGGCCGGAGGCAATTTTTCGGCGTGGGAAGGTTCCCGGGTGGAAATCACGGCCGCGGCCAACATGCCGGTGCACGCGGCCGTGCTGCAATTTCTGGATGAGCCGCAGGGCAAGCCGACCGGAGAAGAAGAACGAGTGCGCGTGACGGAAGGAACGCAACTCGAGGCGACCTGGACGCTGCAATTTCGAGCCAACGGCACCTTTCCACGGTACTATCGCCTCCAGTGCGAAACGGCCGACGGTCGCAAGGATCCCGCGCCGCTGGTCTATCAATACGACATTCAGAAGGACCAGCCGCCGGAAATCGTCTTGCTTGCTCCCGAGGGGGACCTCGCCGTGCCGGCCAACGCCATCGTGCCGGTCTTGGCTGATGCGCGCGATCCCGATTTCGAATTAGGCCCGGTCACCTTGCATCTCGAGCGGGAAGGACAGAACCTCTTTCGCGACACCTTATTCACGGGAGGCAAGCCATCGACGCGTGTCGAATACGATCTGGCGTTGGCACCACTCAATCTCCGGCCGGGGGACGAACTGGCACTGTACCTCGAAGCGCAAGACAACCGCCAACCGCGACGCAACCGCCGTCAATCGCGGCCAGTGCGGATTCGCATCGAAGCCCCCGTTTCCCCCCAACGGGCGCAGGAACAACTGACGGAAGCCAAACAACGTCAGCAGCAACTGGCGGAGGCCCAGCCGGCCGACAACGCTCGACCCGCGGCGGATGCCCCTCCGCCGGTGGAGGGACCACAGGAAGCCGAAGCCAGCCGGCCTCCCGCCGAGCGCCGCGCCGGCCGTGACGATGATCCGACGCAGCACGGCGAAACAGCCCGCACCGCGGACACGCCAGAGCCGCAGTCGACTTCCCGCGCCGCCTCGCCCGCAAACGCCCCAACGCAAGGAGAAAGCAGGCCCGAAACGGACGGATCGGAGAAAACGTCTCCTGCGGGAACATCGGAACGACCGCTGAGTCCCGACGGCGAAGACGATCAGGAACTCTTGCGCCGCCTGCACGACAAGCTCCTCGGGGACCAGCGCCAAACCGCGCAAAACACCGACGATCGCTCGGCAGGTACTCCCAAATCCTCGGCGGCAAAGACACCCCAGCCGGGTTCATCCGGCGCGGAGCGAACAGGGCAGCCGCCAACGCCGCCCTCCGACGCCGAAGCGCCACGAAACGGAACAGACTCGCCTCGACCGACGGAAAAGCCCGCTCGTCCCGATTCGACCCGACAATCTTCCGCGTCAGAGCCTGAGGAACGGGGCTCCGCGCCGCCGACCACTCGTGCTGAAGGGAATGAGCCGCCAAGTGGTGAACCGCTTCGTCCGACTCCCGCGCTGAAACCGGAAAAGAGCGGCGAGGCCACCGTCAGGTCACCCGACGATTCCGCACCGCCGCCAGAGGGACAGCAACGGCGTTCCGAGAGTTCTCGTCCCTCGGAAACCTCGCCCTCCGCGATCAACGGCAGGGAAACGACCGCCAAACCTGAACAGCCGAAACCAACCGATTCCTCCACGGCCCAGCCGCGCTCGGAAACTGCCGAGAGCCAACTGCGCAAGCCTGAACAGACGGAGGCCACCAAACGACCGCCGGCTGACACCGCGCAGCATCCCCCCGGCGACACGTCCAAGGCCCCTGATCCTCCTTCGCAGCCAGCGCTGCCGAAAGGGACGCCAGAACAAGGGGCCGCCTCACCCGACAGTGAGCCGACGGCCAGCCAGCCGGGAAAAACGGCTCCACAAGCCGGGGAGAAACCAGCGACGGACGATCCCGCGGCCGGTGAACCCGCGGCAGACAGACAGGCCGGTTCGGAAAAAGCTCCGCCACCAACTGCCTCGCAGCGGTCGGAAGGTCAGCCCAGCGGCGCCGACGAACCCGGGATGGGGCCTGGCCGCAAGGACGGGCAACGCTCGGATCAGCCGCAAACCGGCGAACAAGGTGGTTCGCAACAGTCCCGTTCCGGAAATGCCGGCGGTCAACAGGCGGGACCTGGCCAGACGGTGGACCGGGCCGGAGATCGCGGTCCCGGGTCCTCGTCTGCCGCGCCCTCGTCGTCCAAGACGGCGACCAGTCCCTCGGGCGGGCAGCAGTCGAATCGAACTGGAAATCAGCCAGGGGGACCGAACGACGGCACCAGTCCAGCGGGCAAGCCCTCCGCCGACTCGCAATCGGGAGGTGAACGATCGGGCGGTCAGCAAGCGGGCGGTCAGCAATCGGGCGGTCAGCAAGCAGGCGGACAGCAATCAGGCGGACAGCAATCGGGCAGTGACAACCTGCCGGGAGAACGGCCGGCAGGCACACCAGCATCGGCGTCTCCCGACGGGGCCTGCAAGACGGAATCCACGGGGCGGAACCAAAGCCCTTCGGTTCAAGAGGGAGCGCAGCCGTCGCAAGAGAAGCCGGAAGCCGCGGCGGCTGGAGCATCACCAGCCAAAGCCGGTGAAGCGTCGCCAGCGCCGGCTCGTGGCACGCAGGAAGAGCAGGCCGCGAATGAACGAGGCTCGCAACCACCTTCGGCGAACGATGCCAACAGTTCCCCAAGCGATGAGGCGCCCAAAGGGTCTGCCGGTCAGAAGTCGTCGGAGGGGCAGGGAGCAGGTTCCAATCAGCCGGGGGGTGGCGGAACACCGTCCGAAGGCGCCTCGCAAGGCGGCCAAGCGGGTAGCCGTGGCCAGGCGGCGTCGGGTGAGGGGGGAGAGGGGAAACCGGGCAGGGGGGACCGTGCCAGCGGTTCCGTGGGCAAAGGGGGGAGTGCTTCCGGAGACACTGGCCCCTCGGAAGCGCAAGTAGGCCATGGCGATCCCGACTCCAGTCCCGAGGGGGATGCCGCCGTCGCCGAGTTCAACCGCCAGGCGGCCGAGCTGATTCTCCAGCGACTGCAAAAGAATCTCGAACGGGGCGACATCGATCCGGCGTTACTCGAGGAATTGGGTTGGACGGAAGCTGAAATGCGGCGGTTTGTCGAGCGGCTGGGCAAACAGTTGCAAAGGGATGCCGACGATTCTCCCGAGGCGGAAGCGCGGCGGCTACAGTTCGAAGAGATGTTGAAAAGTCTCGACCTGCGGCGAACGGGGGCCAAGCGGGCCGCCGGCGAAGTCCCCAAACGCAGCGTGGAACAAGTCGACAGCCGGCGCAGTGTGGCCCCGGCCGAGTATCGCAAAGCGTGGGAAACGTACACTCGAAAACTGCTGGAGCAGAACAAAGCACCAACCAAGTGAGCAAGACGGTCGCCCTGCGGCGTGATGACTCCCGCGCAAGGGACGACCAAGGCTGAACGGCCAACGGGTAAACGGCTAGCGGGTAAACGGCTAACGGCTGAACGGCTAACGGCCATCGGGTGAACGGCCATCGGGTGAACGGCCATCGGGTGAGCGGCCATCGGGTGAGCGGCCAAAGCGGGACGGGCCACAGGGTGGATGACCGGGAAGGGTGGATGACCGGGAGGTGTGCCGATCAGAAGCCCGTGGTGGGAGGAGGCGCCACGGGTGCGGCCGGTCCGCTGGCCGCCGATCCGGCTCTCTTGGGTGCCTGCCTCTTGGGACTGACCTTCAGCCGTTCGAGCATGAGCGGAATCCGTTCCGACAGCCGAACGTTCGAGTCGATGCCGGCCGGCAAGATCAGGACCAGCAGAAACTGCACTTCGTTTTGCCGATGGGCATACACCTCCACCGTGTGTTGCACGTTGTCGATGAAGATCTGATCGGCGGGGAAACGATAGACTTCAAACCGGTTCGGTACCGTGTACGTTTTGGCACGGGGATATTCTTCGGGCACGGCGCTGGCGGGGTCGAGCTGGGGGATGCGCAAGGCGTCGGCCAATTGAATGAGCACCGACCGCGTGAAGTCGGCGGCCAACTCCGGATCGGTGTTCAAGAGCGCCGCGTTCGACAGTGCATACAAATAACCCGGCCGGCGTTCACGCCCTTCGCCGGTCATGATGTCGAACACGGCTTCCCAGGTGGCGATCAGGCCGGGAAACTCAATCAACAGATAATTCGGTTGCCGGGGGTCCACAACCGGCTCCTCGAGTTCGCCGAGTTCATTCTTGACGGGCGCGGGAGGGGGCACGAAGCGAAACCCCAGCGGAGGGCGCAATTCCTCGATCGAACCGTCCCGATAAGCGGGCCCCAAATTCGCGTCGAGCTTTTCCAGATAGGAGAAGTATTTGCGAGTTTCTTCCAAACGTCGCTCGTAGACCTGATAACCGCAGCCGGAAAGTCCCAGCAGGGCGGCGGTCACGGCGGCGCACAGCACCTGCCGGCTCCAACAGACTCCCGCCTGATCCATGCCATTCCCTTTTCGGCCGGGAACGGGGCCGACCCGCTCCGCCGGTGGGGCGAACTCGATCCACAATGCCGTTGTCGAATTCGTGATTGTCGGGTGTCGGCGGACAGGCGTCAATCACGCGTGCCACCACGACGACCCGGCGGTTTCCCCTCCACAAACCGGGCTTGCTGCTGCGGGTCTTTCAACGTTTGTTCGAGTTCCGCGACGTGCCGCAACCAGGGGTCAACCGTGTGGGTCGATTCCTCGGCACGAACTTCCTGGGCGAGCCGCTCGACCGAGACATCGCCGAACTCCTGAAGCCAGAGCGCGGTTGCCGCCGAGAGGGGCTGGTTGCCCACGGGCAGCGCGGGGACTTTTTCGTCGTCGCTGGCATCCCACTCGACGGCCACCCCTGAGCGGCGTTGGAGACGGTCCCAGAACCGGTTGCTGTCGACCGGGCGGGCATGGCGCCGCGCGGCGGCTTTCTGGATTCGATGGTCGGCCGAGACCACCACCAACTGCTTGGGGGAGGAATGCTCGGCGATGAGGTGCTCGATCAGATCGTCGGCCTCGAAACCCGGAGGAGCGAACAGCACCCGGATTTCGTGATGTCGGCGCTCGCGAGCGGCATCGGGCACCTGCTCCCCCGCGTCGAACACCACCGTGCACCGCATCTGTTCCATCGCCGAAAGTTTTTCGCAGAGCAGGGCCAGCAGCCGATGACGGGCGCGCTCCAGGTCTCCCGGAGCATAGCGCACGCGCCCCAATCCCGCTGCATGGAGCAGGTTGTATCCGTCGATTATGAGGAATGGGACCGCCATGGCCTTATGGTAGCATGCGGGACCGGGCGGAGTCTTCGGCCACTTTGGAAAACGGAATTTCTCCAAGACCGCAAGCCTTCGTCCTCCGGCGGTCGATCCAATCCTGGAGTTTGGTTCCTGGCCGGCGTCAATTGCCGACGCCAACCACGTCGTTACGGCTTGATCAGGCGGACGGAGTAGACATTCCGGAGGTATTCATACCAGCTCAGTTCGCCTCCCTCCTTCACTTCCAGCCCCACGGGATGCCACACCGGTTTCTCCGCCTCGGCGTCCGTCCTGGCCCGAAACACCTTGGGCGCGCGGTCTCCGTGGCGGTACACCTTGAGCACGGCCTGGGCCGCGGCGATGTGAGCCGCGGCATCGTGTTCCAGGTCGCGAGCCGCGACTTGCAGTTCGTATTTTCCCGCCTCGCTGGCGATGAACGACGCCGTTTCCAGTCGCGCGCCGTCCCCGCTGGATAGCTCGAGGCGCAGTGTTCCGTCCACTGGCGATTGCCGCCACACGTGCTGGTGTTTGTGCACGGGTTGAACCCGATACAGATGGGCATCCAGGTCAATTCGTGGATTGGCCCAGGTCAGCACGAACCGAATTTCCTTCGGCTTCAATTCCGGACAGAGCGCAATCAGGCTCGCCGCGCGGTCATTGTTCGCCGTGAATTGCAGTTCCTCGCTCACGAACCCCGTTGCGGCGACGCGCGCGGCGAACTCCCGTGGGGGCACACCATCGAGTTGAAAACGGCCTTCACGGTTGGTGACGGCTTGGCGGTTCCCGCGAACCAGCGCGATCCTGGCCCCTTCAATCGGTTCGCCCGTCGCCGCGTTCAGCACCCATCCCCGCAAGGCCCGCGCACTCTCGAGACGAATCGTCCCCAGGGAAACCGCTTCTCCCATCTTCAACGTGGCAGATACTTCAGCCGTGGCGTAACCGTCGGCACTCAATTCCAAGGCCACCGTTCCCGCGCGGCAACCCCGGAGCTGAAAGCGGCCTTGGTCGTCCGCGGTGACTCGGTAGGCAGTGCCGGCAAGTGTCGCCACGGCACGAGCCACCGGCAAACCTTCCTCATCGATCACCTGACCCGAGACTTCGGCCGTACCGGAAAGCTGCGTAGCGAAGGTTGTTTCATTTTGCGGCAAGACATTCAGTTTCGAGGTTACACGTGGATAACCCGTGGCAGCGACCTCGAACTCCGCGGGACCGCCAAGAAGCTGCTCCATTCGGAAGCGGCCTTCCTCATCGGTCGTTACTTTTGCACGTGTGCCGCGGAGCAGCACTTCCGCTCCCGCAATGCCGGCTCCCGTCAATTGGTCGGTCACGCGGCCAACCACCACAGCCATTCCATCGAGGGGTATTTCCATCTGAGTTTCTGCCCGGTCGACCGCCACGGACAATTTGCCGGGGGCAAATCCGGTCGCGACGACATCCAACTCCACATTTCCCGGGCGGATGCGTTCGATGCGGAAGCGGCCCTCGGCGTCGGTCTTCGCGCGGGCTTTGGTGCCGCGCCACGCGACGGTGGCTTCCGGCACAGGTTTGCCCGTCAAGCGGTGGACGACTTGCCCAGACAGAGCCAGTTTTCCCGCCAAGGGGATTACCAGGTCGGCGAGCTTTCCCGATACGATGTCGTGCGTCAACCGGACCGGCTCTGAACCGGCCGCGTTGACTTCGATCTCGACGATTCCGGTTCGCAGGCCGTTCAAAACAAACCGCCCATTCGGTCCCGATTGCGTGCGGACGCCTTGGGGTTGGACCTCGATGGTGGCGTCGGCGAGGGGGGCCTGGGTTGCCGCGTCGATGACTACGCCGCGCAGCACGCCATCGGCGGCCAATTGCACTTCCACGGACGTTTCCTGGCCTTCTTCGAGGCGCAGTGCGACCTGCCCATCCTGATAACCGGCGTGCACCACGTCCAACCGCGCGACGTGGCTGGGGAGTTCGACGAGGTGAAAGGTACCTTTGGCGTCCGTTTTCACCTTGATGGCGAAGCCGCGGACGCTCACCTCGGCGAAGCGCAGCGGCCGCTGGGTTTGGGCATCGACCACCCGGCCGCTGACTGCCGCCGTGCCTTTGAGCACAAAGTTACGGGACGTGTCACTTCCTGGTTCCAGCGGGACTTCGGCCAGTTCGGAGCGAAAACCAGGGGCAATGACTTGCACGCTCACGGTTCCGGGCACCAGGCCCGTCAGCTTGTAAAGCCCCTCGGGGTCGCTCTTGGCCGCGAGTTTGCTGCCCAGAATGCGGACTTCCGCGCCGCCGAGCGGCTGCCGATCGATGGCCCGCACGACTCGTCCCGCGAGGGATACGCCGCCAGCGAGTACCACCCGCAGCGAGTGGTCTTGTTCGGTGACGAGTTCCTTGTTCACGCGTTCCGTGCGAAATCCAGCGGCGGAGATTTCGAGAGTCACTGTACCCGCGGGGGCCTGGGGAAATGCGAACAGGCCCTGGGCATTCGTGGTGGTTTCGAGACCGCAACCGACCATGATCACCTTCGCGTTGGCAATCGGTTGTTCGCTGATTGCCGATTGCACTTGTCCCGCGAGCCGGGCCAATCCGGTGAGTTGCAACGTGGCCTCGGTCGTGCCGTCGGAAGACAAATCGACGTCGAGCAAATGCTCCGGAAATCCGCCGCGCTGACCACGGAGTGTCACTCGACCGCCAGGGAGTCCGTCCAGTTGAAACGTGCCATCCTGGGCCGAGGTCGTGGTCCACGGCCCATCAACGACCGAAATCTGGGTGTCGGGGAGGGGCAATCGGCTGGCGCCATTCACGGCGCGGCCAACCAGGCGAGCGTTCCCTTTCAAACGGATCGTGACCTGACCGCGCGCGCCGCGTTCCAACGTGGCGGTCTCCTCTGCTGCGTGGTAGCCCATCGCTTCGGCGTGAACTACCGCTGATCCCGCGGGCAGGCGGTGGAGTTGGAAGCGGCCCTGAGCATCGGTGACGGTTCGGGCGCGGTCGCCGACACTCACCGATACGCCGCTCAGGGGACGATCGTCGGCTTCCCGCAGCACCAGCCCCTCGATGACACCGCGCGGCGAGAAATACCACACCACACCCCCCGCACAGATAAGTGCCACGATCAAGGCCACACTGGCGGCGATCGCACGGACCCACGGAAATCGTTTGACGGGAAGCCGCGCCTTGCACTCCGGGCATGTCCGCTGACGTTCCGGCAGCAAGCGGAACAAATTGCGACAAGCGGGGCAAATCGCCGCCGGGATGGGACTTTGGTCTTGCGGTTGGTAGCCCCAGCACCACGCCAATCGCCAGCCGCCGGTGCCATCCTGGTATTTCACGAATTGCGTACTCGGTTCGATGTCGGGATGCGGACCCGTGGCGCGTCGGAACTGCTCGGTCAGCAGGTGATGCAGCCGCCGTTCCGTGACGTTCCGTGGTTGGACCGCCGCGAGCTGGCGTTGCAGTTCCTCGAATTCGGCGCGGAGGGGGCCGCGGACATCCGCGGCGGCGACGGTTTCCGCGGGGAGATCTTCCACCCGAGCACCCGGTTCCTTTTCCACATGCCAATGGACAAATGAGGCGTGCCACTCGGGAACCGCGGCGAACCGTCCCAACCAGCGGGTCACGATGGCGGAGTGCACGCGGTTGGAATCGAGCACGGGGTGTCCAGGCTCTAGCGCCAGGCGGTGAAAGTCGGAGGCGCGAACCGACAAATCCAGACGAGCGAGCGGTGCGGGCATCGGTAACCACTCCTTGCGTCGCTCAGGTCAGCCGCGGGTGGCAACCCACTGCACGAACGGGATCGGGAACCTCAGCCGAATCCGTAAGGGAGCATCATCGTAATTCTTCTCACCGTCAACGGTAGTATACATCGCCGCCGGCCAACCCGGTCGACCAAGGGGGCAAATCAATTTCGACCCGTGCCGAGGCGCGGGAAGTTCGTCTCCGCGCGCGAAACGGAAGTAGCTTCTCGCAGCCGCGACCAGGGGAGTTGCACGCTTGAATGAGCCTGCGGTACAGTTCGTATGTCCCCCCACTATAATGTTGCGCGTTCCTTGCAGACAGTGGTTGGCCCGCGTGAGAGCTGACTTCCCGGATGCGTCAGTGGGGCGGGGAAGGGGTGCTGGGAGTGGGTGCTCATGTCTGACAGCTTTGTTCTGTCTCGAAGGCTCAGCGATGCCGTGCTGGTATACCTTGTGACCACCGGACTGGTTCTCGCTGATGAGCTTTCCGAGTTCGGCAAAACCTTGGTGGCCGCGGTGCAGGAGGAACTGCAAATCGACGCCGCGTTGTTCGACGTCAAATTGTCTTCGGTGGTGGAAAGGCCGCGGAGGTTCGTGGCGGGCACGGAGCTTGTCTTGGTCTGCCCCGGGCTGGCCGACGAACGTCGGAATGAGTTGGAAACGCGGTTCGTCGAATTGGCTCGGTCATTTCCGGGAGGCGAGAAATGGCTGGCGAACAACGCCGTGGTCGTCAGCACGGTGCCACCCGGCGGAGAAGTCCGTGGACAAGACAAACAGATGGTGGAACGGCTGATCTCGGCGCTGCAGCATGACTTGGAACTCTCTTCGGAAACCCGCGGAGCCGTCGTCCGCGAGATCCGGTTCGCCCCGCTGCAAAACGGACGGATCGCCTTGCAATTGTCAGGACAGATTGTCGCACGCTCTCAGTACGACCTGGTGGAAGCCGCCGTTGCGGAACGGCTGAACGCAGACCCGGAGTGGCGGCGGGAGCGCCACCGCCTGGTCATCTCCACTGAGCTGTTGAAGTTGCAACAAACGAATCCGGCAGCGGCGCGCCGTTATTTCCAGGAGGCCGTCGAGTCCTTTAAGAAAGGGCAATATGCCGACGCCGACAAGTGGTTTTCTTATGCCATCGCCGAAGCACCAGCCGACGAACTGTACCCGCTGTGGAAGATTGTGACGGCCGTGGCCCTCGACGACGTCGAACGGGCCAAACAGAGGCTGATGGTCCATCTGAGACACAACCCGAACGGGGGGTTCCGTTCGCGTTTGGTGGCGCCCCACTTCGAGCGCGTGCAGGGACCACTGCGTGAGAAGGTGCACAAGCTGGAACGGGAAGTGCTGGCAGACCTGGCCGAACCGCAGCCATGAACGCCCCAATCGGCGGCTGCGTGGCGTGCAGAGACGTGGCTGTTAAGACCAATTCCGACGGCGGCGGCTCGACCCCATGATGGCTAGCGCCAGCGTTCCCGCGAAGCGGCCAGCGCCCGCCGGTCAGCAGGAGTCGGTGCGGGCCTTCGGCCCCTACGCCACCGCCGCCTGCCGAACACCAAGGGGGTAATCATGAGCTACAGCGCTGTCATCAGCCGTGACAATCCAGTGTGTCTGATATTTCTCGTCGATCAGTCGCACTCGATGTCTCAGCCGTTTGGTTTGCAGCCCCAGCAGCGTAAAGCCGACGGCGTGGCCGACGCCATCAATAAGCTGCTGCAAACAATCTGCATCAAATGCTCGAAGCAGGGAGGCGTCCGCGAATACTTTCAGGTCGGGGTGATCGGCTATGGCGCGCGAGTGGCATCGGCCTTGGGAGGGGCGCTGGCGGGTGAGGGGCTGGTGTCGATCGACAAAATCGCTCGGAATCCACTGCGGGTGGAGACGCGCATCAAGAAAGAGCCGGACGGCGCGGGCGGTCTGGTGGAAAGGTTGTCGAAGTTTCCGATCTGGTTCGAGCCGGTCGCCAACGGCAGAACACCCATGAAATCCGCCTTCGAATTGGCGCGGGGATGGGTCGCCGGGTTCCTGAAGTCTCACCCGCATTGCTATCCGCCGCTGGTCTTCAATCTCACGGATGGCGCCGCCGATCCGGATCAGGAACCAACCGATGTGGTGGCGGGGCTGCGCCAGCTCAGTTCGACGGATGGTGCGACCTTGGTGTTGAACCTGCACATTTCGTCCCGCAAAGACGCACCCATCATGTTTCCCGACCGGGAAGACAATCTTCCCGACGAATTCGCCCGCCGCTTGTTTCGCATGTCGAGCGTGTTGCCCGAATCGATCGTCGACACCGCGGTGTCCGAGGGAATCCCGATCCAGCATGGCGCGCGGGGATTTGGCTTCAACGCCGACCTCGTGGCAGTGATTCAATTCCTGGAGATCGGCACGCGGCAGGTCATGAATGCCCGTATCTAACCTGGAAAGTGGTTGGTGGTCTTGTTCGGGCGGCCACGGTTATAAGGTACGGCATGCTTCACAACTCCAGCGCTGCACCGGCGTCGACATTTCAATGCCGGACTCGCTACTTGCTTTTGCCCAAGTACGGGCATTTGGATTCGGAGTTCGAAGACGCGCTCGCCGAAAATAGCGCGGAAGGCCGCTTTGCCGTCGCCGACGGCGCCACCGAGGCCATTTGCTCGGACATTTGGGCCCGCTTGCTGGCGTCGGCCTTGGTGAAACAGCCGCTGCCCGATGCGGACGAGTGGGAACGATGGCTCGCTGAACAGCGCGGCGCCTGGCTGGAGGCAGTTCGCGGCTTGCCGCTCGACCTGTTCGCCGAGATGAAACTGGCTGAGGGAGCGGCGGCGGCCGTTCTGGCGTTGCAGATCGAACCGCACGGCGGTTGGAAAGCCTTGTCGGTGGGTGACAGTTGCCTGTTTCAAGTGCGCGGCGAAGAGCTGGTGGGGGCGTTCCCCAAAACCTCCTCGAAGCAATTCGACAATCGACCGCCACTGGTGCGAACCGCCGCGGTCAATCCAGCCCTGCCAAATGTGGCCCGGGGGGATTGGCAGTCGGGCGACAACTTGGTGCTCATGACCGATGCGCTGTCGCAGTGGTTCTTGCAGGAATATGAGCAAAGTCAACCGTTGCGGACAACGCTGGAAGACTTGCTGGCTGTGGCCGCCGATCGCGCCGCCCTGGAACAGAAGATCAACCGCTTGCGCGACAGCGCGCTGCTCCGCAACGACGACATCGTGCTGGTGGCGGTCGATGTCTGGGGCGATGAGCGATTGCGCCCCTGACCGCAACATGGCTGATGGTGGTGAAATACCGAACACCTGAAAGCCGTCTTGCCGCGCGGGTTCGCCTTTGCCGATCGCTGTGCCACCACCCAGCGGGTGACGTCCGCGGCACAACAGGCCTGCCAGCACTCCTGCGGGAATTCGGCGTCCGATGTCACGGGTTGTGCCGACCAGTCGCGGACGAATCGTCGCGCTGGCTCCGCCGGAAGCTCAGCGGGTGCCATCGTGCGACCTCTCCGGAGAGGAGACGCAGTCGACTTGGGCGGGACGATCGGCGGGCAGTTCGATATTCAGCACCTTCACGAGAAACGCCCATTGATCGGCGGTTTCCTCGATGATTTTTGCAGTCGGTTTGCCCGCGCCATGACCGGCTCGCGTTTCGATGCGGATCAACGTGGGGGCGGAACCAGCCTGACAGGCCTGCAACCGAGCGGCAAATTTGAAGCTGTGCCCCGGCACCACGCGGTCATCGGTGTCGGCGGTGGTCACCAGCGTCGCAGGATACCTGGTGCCCGGCTTCAGCGCATGATACGGAGAATAGGCGTAGAGTGCCCGAAACTCGTCGGGGTTGTCGGCACAGCCGTAGTCGTCGACCCAAAACCGGCCGGCCGTGAATTTGTGAAAACGGAGCATGTCCATCACACCGACGGCGGGGAGCGCTGCTCCGAACAAATCGGGCCGCTGCGTCAGGCAGGCTCCCACCAGTAATCCGCCGTTGCTGCCTCCTTGAATGGCCAGTCGATCGGGGCGGGTGTAGTTCTGGGCGATCAGCCATTCCGCGGCGGCAATGAAATCGTCGAACACATTCTGCTTGCGGGTTTTCGTGCCGGCGACATGCCAATCCTCTCCGTATTCCCCGCCGCCGCGCAAGTTCGGCATGGCGAAGAGGCCACCCAGGTCCATCCACAGCAGCCGCGCGACACTGAACGAGGGGGTGAGCGCGATATTGAAACCGCCGTAACCGTACATCAAAGTCGGTGCCGAACCGTCTTGTTTCAGCCCGCGTTTGTACGCAAGGAACATGGGAATCCGCGTGCCGTCCTTGCTGGTATAGAAGACTTGGTCGACGACGTAGTCCTCGGGGCGAACATCAACGGCGGCGCGGCGCCACAGGGTGCTCGTGCCGGTAACGGGATCATAGCGATAAATACTGGGAGGCGTGGCGAAGCTGGCGTAACTGTAAAACGTTTCGGTATCGGTGCGCTTGCCGCCAAACCCGCTGGCTGTTCCCAGCCCGGCGAATTCCACATCCCGCACGTACTCACCGGCGGTGGTAAACAGCTTCACCTGGGTGACGGCGTCGCGCAAATACGTGGCAAAGAACGTATTGCCGATGAGGTTGACGTCGGTCAGCACGTGAGGTTGCTGGGGAATCACTTCGCGCCAGCGTTCTGGCTGCGGTTGTCGGATGTCGATCGCCACCACGCGCCGCCGCGGCGCATCGCGATCGGTGCGGAAGTAAAACGTTGTGCCATCGTTTCCCAGAAACGAGTACTCATGCTCCATTTCGCCGACGAGATGCACGGCGTCGCCGTCGAGTTGGTCGATCCGTTTGTAGAACACGCGATACTTGTCATCGGTCCCTTTCCAGGCGGTGATCACCAGGTACTGGCCGTCATCGCTCACGCTGGGCTGAAACCCCCACGTGGGTTCATCGGGACGGGCGTAGACCAGCACATCGTCGTCCTGGGAGCTCCCCAAGCGATGCAAGTACACCCGTTGGTTCAGGTTCAGCGTCTGGAACGCCGCGCCCGGCTCTGGCGCGGGATAGCGGGCGTAGAAGAAACCGCTGCCATCCTTCAGCCAGGCGGGCGTGTTGAATTTGATCCAGCGGAGTTCATCGGGCAGGGGCTGGCGAGAGGCCACATCCAGCAGCCGCCACGTGCGCCAATCGGAACCCGCGTCTTGCACGCCGTAAGCGAGGTAGCGGCCATCGTCGCTGAAGGACGTGCCCGATAACGCCACCGTGCCATCGGGAGACCAGGTGTTGGGGTCGATCAGCAATTCAGCCGGACTGTCGAGCGTGTCTTGCGTATACAGAACGAACTGGTTTTGCAGTCCGTCGTTTTTCGAGAACACGTACCGCGGTCCTTGCCGGGACGGAGGGGAGAATTTTTCGTAGTTCCAAAGCTGGGTCAATCGTCGGCGGAGGAATTCCCGCTCGGGAATCTGTTCGAGAAACCGAAAAGTGACGGCGTTCTGCGCCTCGACCCAGGCGCGAACCTCCGGGTTCACCCGCACGTCGTCTTCCAGCCAGCGGTAAGGGTCGGGAACCTGCACACCGTGGTAGTCGTCCACCTGGGGGACCGTTTTCGTGAGGGGGTAGACAATCTCCGCGGCCATTCCGAGTTCCACGGCCATCCACAAACCTCCGCCGATCAGGAGCACCCGCCAACCTCTGCCCATCGTCAACCCTTTCGGGATATCCCCCGCTGAAGACGGGAACGCACGGCATTTCCGGCATTGTTTCGTCGACGGCCGTTTCCAGCAAGCCGCGCGCTGGCGTCGAGCGTGCGTTCTCCAACTGAAAGCGTGGAAGTCGAGTGCCCGCCGTCTGGGCAGGCAACAGTGCACGACGTCGGTCTGTAATTCGCTCGGTTCGATTGCGCCTCCGGCCGAAGACTGCTCTTGACCCTCTGGTTCGGTGCGGCGTACTTTTGTGCACCTGTTGAGCGTAAGGAGTCGCCGCATGCGCCGCTGTGCCACCACGCTGGAAGCCGAAATGTCTGCCGCCGAGCATGCGTTCTTGCGGCAAATCCTGTGCGGTCTGGCATTGAAAGGGCGGCATCTGGAAATCGGCACGGCCGCCGGCGGAACGTTATGTGCCATGATGGGGTTTTTTCCCGCCGAGTCGCGCCCGCCGTTTTCGGTCGTCGACCCCATGCGGTATTTTCCGAACCAACGGGAAACCGTGCGGCAGAACCTCCGCCTGCATGGCATCGACCCCGAACTGGTGGACTTTCGCATTGGTACCAGTGCCGAGTTGTTTCCGCGAGCGGCGGCGAGGGGGGAAACCTTCGATTTCGTGTTGATCGACGGTTGCCACAAGATCTGGTCGGTGACCTGCGATTTGCGCTGGACGCGGCTGGTGAATGTGGGGGGCGTGGTGTGCTTTCACGACTACACGCCGCGGATGCGCGGCGTATGGCTGGCCGTCAATCGCTTTCTGGCGCGGAACCGCCATTACGAGGTGATGGGCCAGGCGGACACGCTGCTGGCGATCCGCAAGCGCGAAACGGGCCGGAAGGCCGAAGTGGATACCCTCGACGAATGGTATGCCCGCGCATGGCATCTGCCGCTGCAAATCGAGCGCAAATGGCAGCGTTGGCGGAGATCTCGGCAGAATGTCCGCGGCTACGCGGATTCGCCGGAAGCACTCACGGCGTTCTCGACTTCCTTCAGAAGTTGATCGAGCCGGAAGGGTTTGTAAAGGACCGACTTCAAACCGGCTTGACGTGCTTTGACAATCGAATGCGAGGGGTCATAGCCGAAGCCGGTCATGAGAATCACCGGCAGCTTGTCGCGGATTTCGCGAATTTTGACGAAGCAGTCGTAGCCGGTCATGTCGGGCAGGCGGATGTCGAGGATCACGACGTCGTAGTGGAAGCTGCGAACCATCAGCAGGGCTTCCTCGCCGTGGTGGGCCGTTTCGACATCGCAGCCAAAGCGGCCAAGCAACTCGTGAGCGGCAATCCGCACGGCTTCGTCGTGATCGACGACGAGCACCCGCTTTTGCCGCAGTTTCGGCCGCTGCGGCCGCAACGTGACCATCTGGCTGCCCAGAATGGGCGTCATCCGCTCTCCCACGCGATGCACCAGTTGCCGCACGCTGCGGGTATGCTTCAGGATGCGCTGCAACCGCTCGGCAACCGCGGGATCGTGGCCGATGTAGCGGTCCAGAATCCACGCCGTATCGTTCAGGATTTCATCGACGGGTTGGGCCAGCTCGCGGAGAATCAAATCCGTGCTGGCGGTGGCCGCCGTCATCTTTTCCACATTCAGCAATTCGAGCGTGTTCAGGGCGATGGCGACCTCGCGGCAGAACAGTTCGAGGAACTGCTGGTCGTGGTAGGTAAAACCATTGACCTGGGCGCTTTCCACGTTGAACGTGCCCAGGATTTCGTCGTGCAGGATGAGGGGCACCGTCAACGAACTGCGGGCGTTGGGAGCGCCGGGGAGGTAACGGGGGTCGTGCGAGGTGTCGGGGCAGAGATAGCTTTTGCCCGTGGCGGCCACATAACCCGTGACCCCGTTGCCGTGTTCCTCCGCGAACAGCTTGCGCCGGGCGGCTTCTTCGCTCATGCCCACATGCAGCAGCGGTTCCAGTTCATTGGTCCGCTTGTCGACCAGGCGGATTTCGACGGTCTCGAATTCCAGTACGTCCTTGGTGAAGTGAATGATCTTCTGTTTCAGCAGTTCGATCCGCTGTTCGACGGACAGTTCCACCAGGTCTTCCGCCGACAGTTCGCCCAGCTCCAGGCCGGCCTGATAGATGGCTTTGAGCTTTTGCCGGACGATCATCTCGGACGACACATCGCGGACGGTGACCACCGCGAAGCGGGGAAAGGGTTCGCCTTCCACATACACGGGAGCGGCGACCACTTCGAAGTAGGTTTTTTCGCCGAGGCGGAGCGTGGTCGTGCAGGTGTCGTCGACGCCGCTGCTGGCATGGAAGGGAGAAAAGTCGGGCCCCACGATTTCCGGGGCGCCAAAGGCCTCGTAGAAGTTCTTGCCCACCAGATCGCCGCGGCCGGTCAGGGCGGACAGGCGTTCATTGCACCAGCGGATGCGGTATTCGGTGTCGATGACGGCCACCCCCTGCGGCAGGTGCTTCAGCACACCCTCCCATTGCCAGAGGTCCGTCAAGGTTTGCGACGGCTGGCCGCAGAGCACCACACAACGAAAATCGCCGGGGGGCGGAGTCTCGGGCCAGTCCTCCGGCGACCAGCGGACGACCTCGAATTGCGGCTCCAGGGTCGATTGCAGCTCCGGAGGCCACGCATTGGGCGCGTCGGCACCAAGCAAGAGAATGCGGGGCAATTCGGACACCTGGGGATAGGCTCCACGAGGACTCTGCGACCAACGGAATTATAGAAACGAATGCGCGGAGCGGGCAACAACGGTTGGAGATTTCGTCTTCATCCGCCGGTTTTTGAAAACGAGTCCAAAGGGAAGCTCGGCACTCCTGGCGACCGCTCGCCAACGGGCACCTCGCCAACGGGAAGCCGTCTTGTCAGAGAGCCATGGTGACGGCGTGCTCGCTTCGCCGGCGATTGGTGCCGGTCACACGGCAAAGCCCACAATCCTGGTCGCCGTGTGGGCCAATCGCAGCGGTTGTACGGTTGGCGCCGCCCGGAGCGCTGTCCCACCGGGCCGGAACTCAGAAATTCGCTCCTCGCAGACCGCTTGCGGTCCCGGTGACTTGTTCGCCGGTGTGCTAAGTTGCTTCATGGGGTGACAATTGGCAACCACCTTTTCGCCCTGTGTGTCGGACGCCCCGGCACGAGTGTTTCCTTTCTTTACTTTCTTTACTCCCACGAAGTGACACGCCCGCGGAGCCGCGCGCGAGGTCTCCGCTCCAGAGTGACCCGCGCGATCCGCTGCCTGCCGATTGAGCAGAGGAAAGCGAGGCCGAACACGATGTCTGAACGACTTCGTCAAGCGGTCATCCTGCTGGCACATCCGCACGTGGGGGAGCAATTGGCGCGGGAACTCCGGTCGCGCGGCATGGCGGCCACTGTGGCGCAAGGCTCGGAAGCCCTGCATCGCCTGCTACAAGAACAGGCCGCTGATGTGCTGGTCATCGAGCAGCAGTTGGACGGCTTCCTGTCTGGATTGGAGATTCTGCAACGCCTGCAATCGGGGCTGTTCCACCCCGCCACCGTGCTGGTGGGGGATTTGTCCCCCGTCGACCGCGCACTGGCCGTGCGCCTGGGAGTGTGCGCCTACGTCGCCGATCCCGAGGACGTGCCAAACATGTCGGTTGTGGCGGCGGCACTGGCGATGCAGGCCGCTCCGGAATTGTCTCCCATTCCCCAGCGTGCCCGCCTGCTCGCCGCGGAAGCCAACGTGGTGCGCCCGTTTCCACAAGTGCTGACGAAGCTCTGTGTCAGCCTGCACGATGACGAGCAGACACTGGCCGAATTGGCCCACGACATTTCCGTCGATCCGCGCATCACGGCGGAGTTGTTGAGGGTGGTCAACAGCACGTCGGCCGGATTGTCGCGTAAAGTAGCCAGTGTGCGCGAGGCCGTGGGCTATCTCGGCGTGCGACGCACGTTGGTCACGGTCATTTCCACCGGCGTGATGGCGTTGCATGCCACCCTGCTGCAAGGTCTGCCCGAAGCGTTTCGCGCGTGGTATCAGCACCGCAGCCTGCTGATTGCCAGCACGGCGGCGGCCTTCGCGGAGCAGATCGAGCACGCCTCGGCGGAGACGGCCCAAATTCTGGGACTATTTCAGGATCTTGGTGTCCTGCTCCTGGTCCATGCCCTGCCCCGCGCGTATCAGCGCGTGTTTCAGCGGCAAAAAACCGTCGGACAATTACGGCTGGAGCACATCGAGCGGAACGAATTCGGGATCACCCATGCGGATGTCTCGGCCGCCTTGCTGGAACTTTGGGAAGTGCCGGCTCCCCTAGTGGAACTCGTGCTCGATCATCATCTGCCCGAACGGCGCGGCGAGCACAACGAACTGGAGCAACGCTATTTGCGGGCGATGCGCGTGGCGGAAGCCCTGGCCAATCTATCCGACCTGAAGTGTCCTGCACGGTATCGACAGGTGGAAGCCTGCCTGGAGTTCTACGGAGCCGGGCGGCGCGAGGCCTGCAAGGCCTGCATTGCGTGTGGCGTGGCGCGGACGGCCGAATTCAGCCGCTTCCTGGCTCAGCCCGCGCCCGACCCTGTGGTGCTTAAGCAACTGTTGCTCGATCTACAAGGAGAGTTCAAGATGAATGGAACGGCCCCCACGGCAACGATGGCACCCTCGGTTGCGGACGCCAGCCCCGCGGAGCGCTCATTGTCGCCGGGGATTACGGCGCCGGTGGCGTGTCCCGCGCAAGCGAGGGTCTTGGTGATCGACGACAATCCGGACATTATCAATGTGGTCAAACTCTTGCTGCGCTCCACCGGGTTCGAAGTGGAGGGCTGTCGTTACGCCAGTCAAGCCGTGACCGCGGCTCGGAATGCCGACATCATTTTGTGTGATGTCCATTTGATGGATGGCTTGGGGACCAGCGTGGTCCAGCAGCTTCGCGCGGCGGGAATCGAGGCGCCTGTGGTGATGATCAGCGGCGATCGCAGCCGACACACGGTCACGGAGTGCATTGCCTCCGGCGTTGTCGATTACTTGGTCAAGCCGTTCACTCGCTCCACACTGCTCGAAAGGCTGAACAAGCATTTGGCCAGCGCCAACGGCAGGGTGGAGGCCGCCGCTACGGCGCCGGTGTAAGCCAACGTGGTCTAGTGGAGATGTGGGCAGGTGCCCCACCGGGCGGAAGGACCGGCGTGTATTCCAGTGAAGAATTCACATTTCGGAGCGGGATCACGGTGTTCGGCAGGGTTCCGACCACGTACCCATTTCCCGTAATCGCCAGCGGTCCAGTTTCAGGCTCGAATTCCTGCTGAGAGGAGGCGTGCCAAGGGGGCCGCATGTCCCGCGTGTCTCCCGTGTCTCGCAGATTGCCCGGTCTTTGCAGCCTGCTCTTGACCGAGAGTCGGCAATGACATAGACATTCGCGTCCCTCTCTCCATTTCCGCACGCCGTTTCGAGTCGTTCGTCGTCCCGAGAAGTTGCGGGGGCGGTGAACGTGCGTGGGTGATACGGTCCAGTCGTGACGGGGCAAGGAGGCCTCGATGTCGACCAATTCCTGGCGAACCGTGTTGGGGTTGCTGATTGGACTGGGGCTGGGCATTCTGCCTCTCGCCGCCGCCGACAATCGCGCTAGGGAAGAGCGTGCCAAGGAGGAGCGTGCCAGCGCTGAGGAAGAGACCCCTTACAGTACGGAACTGAATACGCCCCTGGTGGGAGATTACACGGCCCCCATCGGATTGAACCCGATTCTGATCGAGGGGGTGGGGCTGGTGACGGGTTTGCGCGGCACGGGTGGTGATCCCGCCCCGTCGATGTACCGCACGGTCCTGTTCGAGGAGATGAAGCGGTTGGGGGTGCGCAATCCCAATGCGTGGTTGCAGTCCCCCAATACGGCGCTGGTGCTGGTCCGGGCGTATTTGCCCCCCACGATGAAACCTGGCGAAACGCTCGACGCCGAGGTGGTGATTCCGGAAAGTGCCGACGCAACCAGTCTGACCGGCGGTTGGTTGATGGAAACCTTGTTGCGGGAATATGCGACTGCGGGAGGTCAATTGCTGGACGGGCACGTGTTCGCGAAGGCGAAAGGTCCGATTCTGGTGCCGGCGGCGATTGCCGACCCGAACCGTCGCGACGGTTTGCTGCGACGGGGCCGCGTGTTGGGGGGAGTCACGGTGGTCCGCAAACGCGAGTTGTCGATGTATCTGCGGAACGAGTTCCGCAGCATCCGCAACTCCACGCGGATTGCCGAGGCGATCGGCAAGCGGTTCCACCACTTCGACGAACATGGCAGCAAGCTGCCGATGGCCAAGGCGATGACCGACCAGCGGTTGGTGTTGGAGATACATCCCACCTACAAGCACAATTACTTGCGTTACATGCAGGTGATTCGCCACATCGCGTTCCGCGAAACGGCGTTGAATCAGCGGTTGCGAATGCAGCGGCTGCACGACGAACTCCTGGTGGCCGAGAAATCGGAACGGGCCGCGCTGGAATTGGAGGCCATCGGCAAGGAGGCCATTCCCATCTTGAAGGCCGGGTTGAAATCGCCGCTGCTGGAATGCCGGTTTCATGCGGCGATGGCCTTGGCGTATCTGGATGAACCGGCGGCGATCGATGTCTTGGCCGAGGCCGCGCGCGAGGAACGGGCGTTTCGTGTGTTTGCGCTGGCGGGACTGTCCACGCTCGACCATGCGTCGGCCCACTTGGCGCTGCGGAGTTTGATGAACGAACCCAGTGCCGAAACCCGCTACGGCGCCTTTCGGGCACTATGGACACTCGACCGCCGCGATCCGTTCATCCGCGGCGTGGAAATGGGAGTCGATGAAGACGCCCTGGAAGCCGGCAAGAAAAAGAATCTGGGCACGTGGATGTTGCATGTGCTGGACACGCGCTCGGATCCGATGGTCCATTGCACCCTGCGGACCCGGCCGGAAATCGTGCTGTTCGGCGCGCAGCAAGAGTTGTCGACTCCAGTGGCGTTGACCGTGGGGCCGCGGATCATGGTCACGGCCAAAACGGGGGACAGTTCCCTGTCGGTGGTGCGGTTTGAGACGCAGAAACCCGACGAGCGGCGAGAAATTTCGCTGAAACTCACCGACCTGTTGGAGACCGTCGACGATTTAGGGGCCACGTATCCCGAGGTGGTGCAGATGCTGGCCCAGGCCGATCGTCAGCGGAATCTGCCGGGGCGGCTCGAGACCGACGCCTTGCCGGAATCGGGGCGGTTTTACACGCGTCCGGCGACCGAAGCATCACCCGCGCGGAAGGCCAAGATCGGTCAGGAACACCTGGCCCCCAATCTGTTCCCCCGTTTCGAGGAAGCGCCTGCCGTCGATTCCGAAGCGCAACCCTCCCGCGAGACGTCCGAGAAGTCTCCGGCGACCAAGGGGAACGGCATGGCCAGCATTCCCGAAGACAAGAAGTCAGTGGAAGACAAACGGAGTTGGTGGAATTTGTGGGGACGAACCAGGAAAGCCGACTGAGGCACTCTCTGCCGCGATCCGGCGGGGAAGCCGTTCGCCGCGGCGAAGCCCACGTGTGGGATGAGCCAACTAGGGGAAGTTGACGGACCAAGGCGCGGGCAACTAAGGGATCCGCGCCGGTGCCCAGCGGAAGGGTCGGGGCGGTTTCTGATGCGGTGATCCCGCGGGGGATGGTTGGCGTTCCCGCGCACCACGTTGCACGAGGCTCCTTTTACACGACGGTCGACCGATGCTCAAGTCGTTGGAGATCTACGGCTTCAAGAGCTTCGCCGACCGCACCCGGTTCGAGTTCTCCCCGGGGCTGACGGGGATCGTGGGGCCGAATGGCAGCGGCAAAAGCAACGTGGTCGATGCTCTGAAATGGATCCTTGGCGACCAAAGCCCGAAAAGCCTGCGCGGCCAGGAGATGACCGATGTCATCTTCAACGGTTCCGCCTCGCGCAAGCCCTGCAGCTACGCCGAGGCCTTTCTCACCCTCGATAACACGCAGCGCGTCCTCAAAATCGAAGCGGATGAGATAACGATCGGCCGGCGGTTGTACCGCGGAGGCGATGCCGAATACCTCATCAATAAAGCACCGGCGCGCTTGAAGGACGTGCGCGACTTGTTGCTGGGGACCGGTGCGGGGAACGCGGCCTACTGCATCATCGAGCAGGGGCGGGTCGACCAGATTTTGCAGGCCAATCCCACCAATCGCCGGGTCATTTTCGAGGAGGCGGCGGGCATCAGCCGCTTCAAGTCGCGCCGCGTGGAGGCCCAGCGCAAGTTGGAGCGCGTGGCCCAGAATTTGCAGCGCTTATCGGACATCGTGGATGAAGTCGAGGCGCAGCTCAACGCCACCCGCGGCCAGGCCGCCAAGGCAGTCAAGTTTCGGGAACTGAGCGAGGAGCTGCGCCGCTGGTGGCTGGGGCTGGCGGCGGACGACTACCGCGCGATCGCGGCCGAATTGGCGGGTGTGCAGGATCGCGCCGCCCGCTGCGAGACACGACTTCAGGCGCTGGCGGCCCTGCAACAGGAATTCGACGCGGGGGAAGCCCGCTTCGACCGCGATCTTTCCGAGCTGGAACTCCATCTGAAGGAGGCCGAACGCAAATTCGCACAGCTCCGCGAGGCCCTGGCGACTCAGGAAGCCAGCCTGAAGTTTCAGATGGCCCGCCAGCAAGAACTCGAGGCCGAACGGCGGCGCCTGCAAGAGCAGCAAAGACTGCTTCAGCGGCGCACCGAAGAAGCCGAACAGCAGATCGCCCGGCAGCGGGAGCATTGGCTCCAAGCCCAGCAGGAGGAGGCCGCACTGAAACAGCGGTTGACCGCTCAAGACGAGCAATGGCGGCAATCCGTGGCGGCGGCGGAACAGCAGCGCGAGCAGGTGGAGGCGTGCCGCGGCAGGCAGCGGGAACTGACCCGGTCCGTCTCGGCGGCCGAGCAGGCCGTCGCTGCTTGGGAGGCTCAGGCCGACGCCTTGGAGCAATCGCGGGAACGATTGCTGGGCCGCCGCCAGGAGGTTTTGCAACAGCAGGCGGACATCGAACACACCTGTCAGCGGCGCCGCTGCGCATACGAATCGTTGCGACAAGCACACGAGGCGGCTCAGGAACAGGTTCGCGCCCACTCGACCGTCCTTCAGGAATTGTCGGCCGTTCAGCAGGCGCTGCAACAGCGTTTGAGTAGCTTGCGCGAGGCCCGGGGTGCGGCGGCGGCCCGTCGCACCGTGCTGGAAGACCTCGAATTGCGGCAGGAGGGGTTGGGCATCGGTGTACGCGAATTGCTGCACCGGGCCCGGCATGCGCATGAGCCGCCCTGGAACACCATTGTCGGCAGCGTGGCCGACCTGCTCGAAGTCGATCTGGAACACGCCGGACTGGTGGAAGTGGCGCTGGGTCCGCGGGCGCAGTGGCTTGTGCTCCGCGAATTCCAGAGCTTGCTGGATTATCTGGCGCGGGGAGCCGTCACCCTCACGGGACGCGTGGGCTTCCTCGCCGTGCCCGAACGCACGATCAGCCAGCCATCGCCGACGTTGCGCGAGGCTGGACGGCTGATCCACTTGCAACGACCGGCGAAGTCGACGCTCGATCTCCGCTCGCGTCCAGGGGTGCTCCGTCGGGCGGATGAGCTGGTGGCTTCGGAGCGCGGTGTCACGGGGCTGGCCGCGGCCGTTCTGGGAGACACCTGGGTGGTGAGCGATCTGGCGGTCGCTGCCGAACTGGCGACCGAAGTGGGGGACGGAGTGCGCTTCGTCACCCTGCAAGGCGAACTGGTCGACGGGCAAGGGGCGATCCATCTGGGACTGATCCGCAGCGAGACATCGCTGTTGTCGCGCAAAAGCGAGTTGCGGCGAATCAAGAATGAACTGGCTCGCGCCGAACGGGAACTGGGCCTCGCGGAGGAAGAAGGGCAGCAGGTGGCCGGGGACGTGCGCGCGACGGAAATCGCGTTGCAGACCGCGACCCGCCGTCTGGAAGATCTCGAACAGCAACTGGCACAGGCCTTGGCGGAGTGGCGGATGGCCGATCAGGAGGCCGAACGCTGTCGCCGCGAGGCCGAAATTCTGGAAGGGCAACTTCAGGCGGCCGAAACCGACTGGCAGCGAGCGCAGCGGGAGGCCCAATCGGCCCACGCACGCTGGGAAACCTTGCGCGGCGACCTCCAGACCGTCGACGGCGAATTGAGCGCCGCGGAAGCCGCGTGGCAGGCGGCCGTGCAGGCAGCACAAGCACTCGACCACATCAAGACCCGTGAACAGGTCGATCTGGTGAAGCAGTCGGAGCGGGTTCGTGCCGAACTCGCCGCGTTGGAACGCTGGCAGAGCGAACATCGTCAGCGACAGGCCCAACAGGCCGAGGGACAGCAGCGGATCGAAGCCGTGCGGGAACAGCAGACTCGGTTGCGGCTGCAAATCCTCAATGCGCGGGCCGCGCTCGCCGATCTGTACCACGCCGCCGATCGCCAGGAGTTGGAAGTCCGCCGCTGGCACCAGCTCAAGGAACAGTTGCGCAGGGAACGCAGCGAATTTGTCGAACGAGAGCTGCAAGTGCGGCGAGAGCGGCGCGAATTACAGGACCAGCGGCACGCCGAGGACATCCGTCGGCAGGAGTTGCAACACCAACTGGCGACCTTGGCGGAGCGGATTCACGAAGAGTACCAACTCACGCTCGAGGAAGTCGCCGCTCAAGGACATTCCGCCTGGTCGTTGTTCTTGGAACAACGCCGCCAGCTCGCCAGCGAGGATACCGACGAGGCAGCCAAAGCTGCTGGGTCGGCGACTTTGGCCGCGCACTCTCCCGCGGCGCCGTTGGAAGACCAGGTTCCGGCGACTGCCGCGGAGGCGGAATTTTCCCCGGCATCACGCGGTCCGGCGGGCACTGTTCCCCAGTTTGCCGAAGTTCGCCCGGAGATCGAGGCGCACGTGGCGCGCCTGCGCCGCAAGTTGAAACTGCTGGGACATGTGAATACCGACAGTCTTCGCGATCTCGAACAGCTTGAACAGCGGTTTTCACTGCTCAGCGGGCAGTTGCAAGACCTGGTCGAAGCCAGGTCGGCGTTGGAGGAGATTATTCGCCGTTTCAATCAGGAAAGTCGCCGGTTGTTCGCCGAAACGTTCGCCAAGATTCGCGGCAACTTTCAGCAGCTTTTCCGCAAGGTCTTCGGCGGCGGAGAAGGGGACATTGTACTGGAAGACCCCAACGACATGTTGGAATGCGGCATCGAGATCGTGGCCCGACCGCCCGGCAAGGAGCTGCGGAGCCTGTCCTTGCTGAGCGGCGGCGAGAAATCGATGACCGCCATCGCGCTGGTCATGGCGATTTTTCAGGCCAAGCCGAGTCCGTTTTGCATTTTGGATGAAGTCGACGCCGCCCTCGACGAGGCCAACATCGATCGCTTTGCCGCCGTGCTCAAGGAGTTCCGCGCGACCACGCAGTTCATCATGATCACGCATCACAAACGGTCGATGATGAACGCCGATGTGCTGTATGGCGTCACCATGGAGGAATCGGGCGTCTCCAAGCGGATGTCGGTGCGGTTTGAGGACATCGGCGAAAATGGGGAATTTCGCCGCGCCGCCTGAAGCGCATCCACCGAGCAGACTTCCATCCCGCGATCATGCCGCCGCGAAAGGGTTCAAACCGCGAAAGGGTTCAAGCCCGGGAGGGGTTCAAGCCCGGGAGGGGTTCAAACCCGGGAGGGGTTCAAACCCGGGAGGGGTTCAAACCCGGGAGGGGTTCAAACCCGGGAGGGGTTCAAGCCGCGAAAGGGTTCTCGCGCTCCGATCGCGCGCTTACGGTCTCGCGGTTCCGCCTTTCGCTCTGCTCGAACAGTCGTCAGAGTTCGACGTCCCGCAGGTCGAATAATTGCACCAGGTTGGTGAGTTCCAACACTTCGCGGATATTCGGCGAGGCGTTGTAGAGTTCCAGCCGCTCCACGCGCTTGCGGAGGCTGGTCAACACCCCCAGCATGCCGCTGGGAACCAAGGTCACTCCGCTCAAATCGAAGGCCAGCACCTTGCACTGATGTTCATCGAGCAGGCGATTCAACTGGTCGCGATAGGCGGCGATGCAAACCTCGTCGGGGACGTCCTCTCCACCGAAGCCGACCACCGTGAGCTCCCCGGTTTGGTACACCTTCAGCACGCCGGGCTGCGCTTCAAACCGCAACCCCAGCGAGGAATCGGACCCGCTGGCAGGGGAGTGGTCAGAATCATCGTGGATGTTGTCACCCATGGTCGTGGCTCCAAAATCTCGTTCCCAATCGACGGTGGACAATATACCACTCCGCTTCCCGGCTCGCCATGCGGGAACGATTTGTCGGCCTGGTGGCCTGGTCGACCACGCAGCGAAAGTCCAAGCGAGCGTCCAAGGAAAGCGCTGGTCGGCGCTGAGAGAATGTCCGAGCGTCCGATTCTACATGGTGTCTTTCGCGCCCGCCCCGCCGAATCGACCGGTTGCCCCTGCGAACGACGGCTACGAGCAAAGGAATCTTGAAATGTGTGTAACGTCTTTTCGGTAAACAGGATATGCAGTCTGCTGGGGTGGTGCCGCGGCACTGTGTTCCGCCGGTCAGATGATTTCCACATTTCGATCTGGAAAGGCCCGCGTTTCGATCTTGGATTCGTGCCTCGGCTGGATATACTTCCCGTAGGTTTCCCACGGCGGAGACCGCCGTGCAGCGGGAAGAATGTTGAGGAATGTGTGCAATGGCCGTCACCCTGACCGAAAAAGCCGCCAACGAGATCAAACGCGTGATCAGTGAACAAAAGCTGTCGGAGGGCACCGTATTGCGCGTGGGTGTCGCGGGTGGGGGCTGTAGCGGCTTTCAGTACTCGCTGGGCTTTGATTCCAACGCCGATGCGACCAAGGATTTCGTGAGCGATCAGTTCGGCATCAAGGTGGTTGTCGACAAGAAAAGCGATCTGTTTCTGGATGGCACCACCATCGACTTTCACGACGGCCTGGACCGCCGCGGGTTCACCTTCAATAACCCCAATGCCGTGAAAACCTGCGGCTGCGGCAGCAGCTTTTCGGCCTGACGGCGGCCGCGTCCCCCAAATGCTCGGCCGATCCCTCGACCGTGGTGCTGCGGGAAGACAGTTTGCCGGTGACGATTGACGAATCGGTCCGAACCCGGTTTCCTAGGCGAAGCCGGGTTTTTTTGTTGGCGGCGTTGGCCGGACGAATTGGTATCGGTAGGGGGAAGGAAGTTTCATGCGGCGGTTGGCGGGACGAAGTGTGCTCATCACGGGAGCCTCGAAGGGCATCGGGCGGGGGTGTGCCATCGAAATGGCTCGGGAAGGGGCCAACGTGGCGATCAATTACCACTCGAACAAGGACGACGCCGAAGCCACGGCCGCCGAGGTTCGCAAGCTCGGCGGCCAGGCCATCATTCTTCAGGGAGACGTTTCGCGGCGGGAACGGGTGGAAGAGATGGTCGCCGAGACCGTGCAAGCCTTCGGCCGGCTGGACGTGTTCGTGTCGAATGCCGTTTACAGCGACCGGCAACTGATGCTGGAAGCTGATCTGAACGGCTTTCAGCGGACGATTGATGTCAGCATGTGGGGGGCGTTTTACGGACTGCGGGCATCGGCCCTGCAAATGGTTCGGCAAGGGCAGGGAGGCGCCATCATCGTGATCAGCTCGCCGCACGCCGTATTGGCCATCCCCACCGCGATGGCCTACAACATGGCGAAGGCGGCGATCGACCATATGGCGCGGACGGCGGCCATCGAGCTGGCGCCGTACCGCATTCGGGTGAATATCGTGCATCCGGGCTGGATCGACACGCCGGGTGAACGAAAATTCTTCACGGAAGAACAGATTCAAAAAGGGGGCGAAAAGCTGCCCTGGAAACGGTTGGGCCGTCCGGACGAGATTGGCAAGGCCGTGACCTACCTGGCAAGCGACGACGCCGATTACATGACCGGCAGCACCCTCACCATCGACGGCGGGGTCAGCCTGCCGTGGTGGTCCAACCGTTCGGCGGGCGAGATGTAATTCAGCGTCTTCAACCGCCTGTCCCCTTCCGTGGGGCGCACACTCTTTCCGTGCATGGGAGAGTACCATGGCATTCACGCTTTCGTCCCCCAGTTTTGCACAACATGGCGCCATTCCCACCCTGTTTACCTGCGAGGGAAAAGACATTTCCCCTGCCCTTGAATGGACGTCTCCCCCGCCGCAAACCCAGTCGTTGGCGCTGATCGTCGACGATCCGGACGCCCCAGATCCGCAAGCGCCCAAGATGACGTGGGTGCACTGGATCCTGTTCAATCTCCCCGCCACCACGCGCCATCTCCCCGAAGCCGTCCGCTCCGATCAACTCCCTCCCGGTACAGGCGAGGGCGTCAATGACTGGCAGCGGACCGGCTATGGCGGACCGTGCCCGCCCATCGGCCGGCATCGCTATTTCTTCAAGCTGTATGCCCTCGATACGCTGCTCGACCTGCAACGCCCCACCAAGGCGGAACTGGAGCGGGCCATGACCGGACACATCCTGGCACAGGCCGAACTGGTCGGCACGTATCAGAAGCAACACCGCCGATGAAGACTGGACGACACAACGTCCCTCGAGAAGTCGTTGGCAGGTGGTGAGGTCGGCAGGTGGTCAGGTCGGCAGGTACTCAGGTCGGCAGGTACTCAGGTCGGCAGGTGGTCAGGTCGGCAGGGGGTCAGGTCGGCAGGGGGCCTTGTCGCCTGAGACGGAAATTGTCCGATCCTGCCCGTCTCCCTGCTGCCATTCACGGCGGGTGCCGCATGGGCCGCGGCTGACGGCTGGCACCCCGTTCGTGAGGGAACCGGGCTGCCGGGCTGCCGGGCTGGAAACCATCCGAACTCATCTTGCCCAGGTTGTGAGTCCCGAATACAACCCTGCGGTTTCCGCCGATCGGGGGTTTGCCGGGCGATGGACTTTCAGCTCAAACCACTGAGCAAGACGTGTGCCGCAACGGGGCAGCCGCTCGTTCCCGGTTCCGTGTGTCACTCGGTGGTGGTCGAGCGAAACGGTCAGTTTTTGCGGCTGGATTATTCGGATGCGGCCTGGCGCGGACCTCCCGCCGACGCGGTGGGCTACTGGCGGACTCGGGTGCCCCTCGCCTCATCCGTGGAGCGGCTCGACCCGGACGCCCTGCTGCGCTATTTCGAGCAACTGTGCGAAGACGCCAGTCCGAGCCAGGACACCAACCGCTACGTGGCCGCGTTGTTGCTGTTGAAACTCAAGCGATTGCAGTTGGACGACGTGCGCCAGGACGACGACGGCGAGTATTTGTTGCTCTCTGGCAGCCGCGGGGAAGGCGTCTTCGAAGTCCGCAACTTGCAGCTTCCCGATGCCGAATTGTCACGGCTGCAACAGGCGCTGAAATCGCACCTCGCCGCGGAATGGACACCATGAAGCGAACTCCTCAGCCGCTCCAACGCCGACTGCGGGACGGAATCGCCCGCCTGGTCTGCTGCGGGCTGGTGGTCCTGACGACGGGGTGTGCCGCTCTTGGTCCCTGGCGCCGGCCGTCGGACGTCGCCTGCCGCTTACCGCAAAACCCCACCGTGGCTCAAGTGGTGGAACACGTGAATGCCAACGTGGCCAAGGTCCGCTGCTGGCGTTCCGACGACATCAAGATCCGCGCCAACAATGCCCCGCTGACGTTTGACGGCAGTCTCGTGGTGGAACGGGAGCAGCGGTTGCGGTTGCAAGTGATGTCGATGATGGGGCGCGAAGTCGATTTCGGCTCCAACGACGAAGTCTTTTGGCTGTGGGTGAAACGGTCCGCCGGACCCGGGCACGAGCCGGCGCCGCTGCTGTTCGCCCATCATGCGGACATGGATCTGGCCCGCCAGAAGCTGCCGCTCCCCTTCGAGCCTCCGTGGCTGATGGAAGCCTTGGGCGTCGCGCCGCTCTCTGCCGACAACGTGCAGATGGAGGGACAGCCGGGCGTGGCGGTCATCAAACTGGTGTCCCAGCATCAACTGAGTGACGGCCGCCGCGTGCGCAAGGTGGTCGCCGTGGATGCCTGCAAGGGGCAGGTTCTCGAACACAGCGTGTACGATCTGCACGGCCGGGCCTTGGTGCGCACCATCATGGGAACGCACAAACTGGATCCCGCCAGCGGCGCCATTTTGCCGCGGTACATCAAGCTCGATTGGCCGCAGGCCGACATGTCGCTGGCGATGGAGTTCCGCTCGGTGACGGTCAATCCCCCGATGGTTCCCGAAACGGTCTGGCAAATGCCCGAAATTCCCCACACGCCGATGGTGAATCTGGGCGGTAGTCGTCCGCGAACCACACCGTTGGCGTTGCTGCCAGGCCAGCCCCGCACTTCGTTGCTGCCGCCGGAAGCCATCTCCCCGGTTTCCGGCAACGAGACGTTCGAATTGCCCATCTTGAATGGGACCGAGCAGCCCGTGGAACTGCAACCGCCGGAAGAAGTTTCTTCCGAACCGGCCGGCCGCGCTCGGCTGGAGCCTTGGTTGGGGGGTGAGTAGCCGATCTTCAACGACCGCCGACATCACCGCCGGGTAGACCGCGGCCATGGTCCGTCGCTTCGGACGGGGTTTACGTTCCCTCGGTTTGCAGGCGGGCTGCCGCCAGCGTGTTCTGCAACAGCATGGCGATGGTCATCGGACCCACACCTCCGGGCACCGGAGTGATGTAGGATGCCACGCGGCTGACGGAGTCGAACGCCACGTCCCCCACCAGCCGGCTCTGGACCCGGTTGATGCCCACGTCGATGATCACGGCTCCGGGACGAACCATGTCGGCCGTGACGTACTCCGGCTGGCCGATGGCGGCGATCACCAGATCGGCCATCCGTGTGAATTCCGCGACATTCGGCGTGCGGCTGTGGCACAGCGTCACGGTGGCGTCGGTTCCTTTTTGCGCCAGCATCAAAGCGAGCGGCTTGCCGACGATTTCGCTGCGTCCCAAAACCGTCACGCGGGTTCCCACCGTGGCGATGCCGGTTTCCCGCAACAGCACCAGAATGCCGTGCGGCGTACAGGGCAAAAACCTTGGCCGGCCTTGGACCAATCGCCCGACATTTTCCGGATGAAAACAGTCGACGTCTTTGCGGGGGTCCACGGCGTCGAGCACGGCCGTGGGATGAAGAGGCGCCGGCAACGGCAATTGGACCAGAATGCCATGCACATCCCGAGCGGCGTTCAACCGTCCCACCAACTGCAACAGCTCGTGTTGCGTGACGGTTTTGGGCAGGTGATGCACGGTGCTTTTGAACCCCACCTGCTCGCAAGCTTGCCGCTTGTTTTTGACATAGACGGCACTGGCTGGATCGTCCCCCACCAGGATGGCGGCCAGGTGCGGCGTGACGCCGGCGCGACTGACGAACGTGGTGCATTCCGCCGCCAGATGGGCCCGCAGCCGTGCCGCGATGGCTTTGCCGTCGATGATCTGAGCCGACATTCAGAAAAACCCCCGAACGTTTCCGTCAGAAAATCCCTCGAACGTTTCCGCAAGTGCAGGGGATGGCAGAATCCGCCAGTGCGGCGCGCCGTCGCGCAGCACCGAGCACAGTTTCGTGAAGGGCCAGGGGCGTTCGCAAGTGTGCCGCGGTGACGAGAAGTGGGGGCGTGCGTGCTCGATCGTCCGCATCGCGCATCTTGGAAGCGTATGCCCCGCGGTCAGGTCGAACCGCGAATGAACCGTGCCGATGTGCCTCGCGGAAAAGCTCAGCAGCGCGCCTCGCGGCCTCCGCAGTGCGTCCGGCGCCGCGCTCCTCCCCATGCTGCCGGCGCAGCACCGTCCCAGTCCGTTGCAGCACAGCGCCGATCCCGGGCAACACGGTGCGGACCCTGTGCATTACGGCGGGGAT
>Ga0101944_10001823_pt1 | contig 39724 bp, 18 predicted proteins | sample DewCreD2012metaG_FD_75245 | JGI IMG/M metagenome (GOLD analysis project Ga0101944, IMG submission 75245) | Hot spring sediment bacterial and archeal communities from British Columbia, Canada, to study Microbial Dark Matter (Phase II) - Dewar... ... | reverse complement strand
GCGAAGGCTGCTGCGCCGCGCAAGTGCGGCCAGCAGTCGCACTGACTGGGGCTGAAATGAATCAAGCCGCCCGCCTGGAAGGCGCCGACGCCGCACGGCGATTTGACGCCAAAGGCGACGTGGCTGAGGCCCTTTTCCAGCCCCGGCGCCCACGTAACGATGCCGCATCCGCCACCGACGACGCCTCCATCGCCCGCCGGCTTGCCCGAAGCGGCCTCAAACGCGCCCTTCGGCGTGAAGTATCGGTCGCCGACAAAGAAGGTGTCGGGCGCGCGCGCCTTATTCTGCCAGAGCAACATGCCGTTGTTGGCGTTGAAGATCAGCCCATCGGCCCCGCCGGGAACCGCGAGCCGCAGCTGTCCGGACGGCCCCACCATCAGCGAACCCACGGCCTCGATGTTGACGTTGCGAATCGCCGCGGGACGCGCCATGGCTTCCAGCCAGTTTGCCCCGGTGTTTTCCCATGCGATCTGGCCTTGCGCGTCGAGGCAGGCCAGGCGCGTATTCTCGCTGTAAAGGTAGATTCGCCCGTCGCGCAGCGCGATGGTCCGATAGTCAATCGTCGCCGGCTCCTCATGCCGCCACAGTTGCTTCTCCCCTTTGAGGTCCCAGGCGACAATTATCTTTCCTGCGGCGGCCTGTGCGGCGCGGATATCCTTGTTGGCCTTGCCCATCATAAACTGCAGGGGGGCGCGCGTGGGCTTGGCCTCGCCGAGCAGCGCGTGCAGCCGTCCGTTTTCGATCCCGATCCACTTGACCCGCTGTTTGGAGTCGTCGCTCAGGCGGATACTTGTCAAATCCTTTCCCGATGCGGCGTCAATGACAAGAACCGAAGGCGAGGCGTCATCGGCCAGAAAGATGCGCCCCGCGACGGCGGCGCCGATGGGCTGGTCGGGTTCAATCCCCTTGGGCAACGGCCGATCCCACAGGATCATGCCGTTGTAGAGGCTGCGGGCCAGCATCTTGCCCGCGATAGCGGCGCGATCCGGCTTTTTGGTCACCCAGTCTGAAAACTCAATGCGCAATCCATCGGAGGCGAGCAGCGTCCCCTGGAAGCTTGTCTGCATCGGCATGGCGAGGAATTGAAGCATCGCCGGCATGTGGAAGGCCGCGTCGTTCGATACGGGATTGTTGTCCGGGCCATGAAGGCGATGGGTCCAATCGTCAGCGCCCGGCAGCGCCGGTTTCGTCAGCGTCCTGTCGGCGACAATAGCTCTTCCGCGAACCGGCGCGAGGACTCGGAGGATTTCGGCATCCGGACAGGCGGCTTCCTTCGGCGCCACGAGCAGATCGACTGAATTGTCGGCATGCGGAAGTTGGGCGGGGTCGCACGTCAGGACATAGACGCTTCGCCCCAGCAGTCCCGTGGCGGCCATCTCCTGTCGCGCCGTCGCGATCTTTGCGGCGTCCGGATCAACGACGCAGACCACAAACTTGCCTTCACGAGCCAGTTCCATTGCCAGGCCGGTGTTCCATGCGCCGGCGACGCACGCCACGCCCCCGCGCAGGCCGCTTTGCTGAAGAATCCCGGCGCACTGTTCAGATGGAGCCGCTTGGGCAACTCCGATGAGCAGGCAGAGATGCGCAGTCACGGCCAACATTCTGAGCTTCCTTGCGGCATTCATTGTTTGCCTCCTATTGGCATGAGAATATCCCTGTGTTGTTTCGGCTGAAAATCACCGTCTTATCCCGGCCATCGCGATCCAGATCACACTTGATGACATTTGATGGAAGTCCACATCGCAGTTTTTTCCTATTTTCGGATCGGCCGGTCAATCGGTAACGGCGAAGCCCGCGCCGTTTCCACCGCGCATGAGGCGCCCCGGCCGACCCTGCGGCCACCGCAATGGCGGCCAGCGCGCAGACAATCGAGCGTTCAAGCGCAATCGATTGGCCACCATAGGCTTTGTCTTTTTTGTAATTTGAGCCGAGGTCATGAGTTCATTGATTGTCCTGCGCCGCTTCCGGTTTTTTCCAAAACAGTTTGAGGAATATTCCCTCCGGTCCTTGAAACTCCGCCATGCGGAAACCGTGCTTGCCGGGGGCCGGATTGGGGGGCGTCAGGATGCGGGCGCCCCGTTGCGCGAGATCGGCGCACGCAACGTCAATGTCATCCGTATAGAACGACATGTGATGAAATCCCAACGGCAGATTCCGGAACATGCCGATTTTGCGCGACATCAGTTCAACCATCAGATCGCCGCTCTTGAGGAAGATGAAATCGGAGCCCGGCGTCCCGCTTGGAATGCGCCTGTGCAGTTCAAGCCCGCACACCCGCATATAGAAATCCACCGCGCCCTCAGCATCATCCACAACGAAGGCGACCAGACAAACAGGGCCAAGCGCTTTCGATGTATTCATACGCGTTCCTACTCACTCCTTTCGATTGATTCCGTTCTTCGAGCCACTTCACATACGATCCACCGATCGGGCCATGGACGGGCGAGGGCAGTTCCGCCGCGCAGGCGCCAGCGCAAGGCATCCAGACGGTGAAATATCTTTGTTGATATTTGCGGCAGGCTTGCGCCGGTTCATATCGATGGTTCCTTTACTCGACGGATTCCACAGCGCCCGCGTCCCGGCGCGCGCCGAAAACGGGATTGCCGCAAAAATCGCGGAGGCGCGGACCGTTGAACTGCCACGCATACAGCTCCTCGATGGTCGTTCGGGCATCGGCGAGCGAGCCGAGGCCGACGCGGGCGAAGTCAAACGCCCCCGCCAGATGTCCGCCGTGGGGGGAGCCGCCCAGGAAGAAATCGGACGGATTGGACAAAGACCCCGCGGCCGGCGCGACGGCTTCGGCGTCCTTGCGCCCGTTCACATACAGGGCCAGGGCCCCAGTCCGGCGGTCGAGTTCGGCCAGCACATGATGCCACGCGCCGTCGTTGAGCAGGGTCTTTCCCCGCGCCGCGCTTTCCCGGCCGCCGGAACGGACAGCGAGGCGGGCGGTCCCGCCCTCTATCGTCAGGGCATAGCCGGCCTGTTCGTTCATTTTCCGCATGAGGATGCCGTCTGCGACGCCGGGATCGGTCCGGAAGACCACTTCGAGGACAAAGCTGGAGGAATGGATATCGAGATTCTTGAGTTCGGGCCCCGCAGCGACGCGTTTTTCCGGAGTCCCGCCGCTCCGTTTCCGCGCCGGCGCCTGATAGGTTATAGGTTCGGCCATCGCGGTGTGGGAAACCATCGCATATTGGTTTTTGCCATTAAGCCGCAAAGCTCCTTTAATCCAGTCCTCCAGCGGGCCTTCAATATAGTCTGCCGCCGAAACATTCACCGCCTGGAGCGGATGCCGGGGCATGCGATGGTATTCGTAGCGGTCCAGATAATAGGGCGCCATATACCAATGCTCATCGGGAATCACCGCGGGGTCGTTGCCTCGGGGATAAAAGTTCCACTCTCCGACAACGGCATAGAGAGCCCACGGGACGAAGCACCGGACGCCGGCGTCTATGGCCGCTCCCCCCGCCGCGGGCCGCATGTCGCGATTCGCCGGATCGCGCAAGGGGGGTCGATCCGTGGTCTGGCCCAAGCTGGAGTCCAAGGCTTTGCGTTCGGCAAGCGCGCGCTGGAAGGAATCGGCGTCCTTGTGGATGCGGCCGGACACCTCGCAGACACCGAAGCGCTCCCCCACGCCGTGAAACACGTTGCGTCCATAGGCGACGGTTTCGTGCGGGAACTCCTTTTTGGATTCGCGGCCGGCGTCTTCCTTGAGCGGGCCGTGGACGAACATGATATCGCTCATACTGTCCCAGATATTTCCAAGGAATTGATGAAATCCGCCGGCGGGATTCCAGTTGGAACCTTTGGCAAAGCGGTAGAAGGTGTTGTTGAAAATGTTGTTATGGACGGTGGGCGTGGCTTCATACAGCGCGGCGGCGTTGCAGAGGGGGCTGTCTTTTTCATTGTTTGCGCCCCAGGCGATGTTGTTGAAAAAGTAGTTTTTGGAGGAGCTGTCCAGATAAAAGGCATAGCTCAGCCGGGCGTTGAACGCCTTCCCCGTGATCGCCTTCCAGTTCCAGTATCCGTTCGGATTGGCGGAGATGTTGTTAAAGACATAGTGCGGACCGCCGCGCCACGTCTCGATGCCTCCCCAATCGTTGGCCGCCAGCAGCGTCTGCTCCACCCGGTTGTGGTGGATGAGCTGGCGCGAGAGGGGGGCGTCGCTGACGTCGTCATTGCTCTTGCCGCCGAAGATGAAGACACCCGACCCGAAGCAGCGGTTCAGGATGTTGCCCGCGACTTCCATGGTGAGGGGGAAGGTCACGACGATCGCATGGCCATCGGAATGGCGGAACGGCCGGGCGCCGATCATGAAAAGCCGGTTGCGCAGGATGGAGACCTCTTCGACGGTTCCATCGGCGCTCTTGGCGCGGCCGATGTTCAACGCCCCGCTGTCCGTGAAAAGAATCTCGCAATCGGTCACCGCGATCCGTCCGATGTGTGTCGTCGGGGTCAAGGTTTCGATGCGGACCGCCTTGGTGACATGTTCGAACCGGCAATGGGAAATGCGCACGTCATCGCTCGAACCCAGGAGTCGGATGCACGCGCCATCTACCTCCTTGTGCATCCAAGGGGGAAAATCCAAGTCCCACCATGGGCTGTTAAAGCGGAAAGTCAGGCCGGAAATGACAGTATGCCGCAGTCCCGTGAGATCGAGTCGGGCGCGCTCTTCCTCCTTGAGGGTGTCCAGCCGGAGAGGCGAGTTGGCGGAAGCGAGGTCCTGAATCAGATTGATATGCCGGGCGGCTTCGAGGGTGACTTGCGCGGGATCGCGATCCTCCGGCAGGCGGAGATACAAGCGGCCGCCTTCGCCCTTGCGGTCAAACCAGAACTCGCCGGGGGCGTCCAGATACTGGGGTTTGTCCTCCAGAAAGTAACGGTTGCCCGCGTGGATTTCCCCGGAGTCTTTCATCCAGCGCCCTTGGAAAACCAGCGCTTTTTTCTCCGCGTCAAACGCCTCGACGCGCGTGGGAAACGGCGTCCCCATGACAACAGCCCATTCCGTCCAGACGATCGCATCCTGGTAATAGGCGGGCTCCCGCGTCAGCCGCTTTTTGTCTATGCCCAAGTGCATCTTGATGCCGTTCAGGGTCGTCGTGCGGTTTTCTTCATTCCACCATTGGGGATTCTCCCACGCCCACCACTCGCTCGTCACTTCCTCCGGATTGGACACCGTCCAGTTGGGCGTGCGCGCGAGGGGGATACGGGTGATGGTTCCATTCTTTTCCACCATCCAAAGGCTGCGGGGCGCGAAGTCGAGGTCCGCAAACCACACCTTTGCGCTTTCGGGGATGTCCGCGCGGTCCGCGCCCTGCTTCCAGCCCGATACGGTCTCCGATCCGCTGATTACGGCTTCGCCTTCTCCCCACGACGGATCGCTTGTCAACCGGACGGGATTGCCGGGTTGGCCGCTCTCGCGGGCCACGAGCGCACCGCGATACACCACGCCCCGTTTGAAGATGTAGGTGTGAATGCCTCGGCATTCGGCGGCCCGGCCTTCGGCTTTGGCATCCCACGGATGCCGTTTCCAGGCGGTTTGAGGCGTTCTGCCGTCGTTCGCGTCATTGCCTCCTTCGTAGTCTATGTAACGCGCCGAATCGCCTTTCTCGAAAACAAACGGCTCCGGCGCCCACTCCAGGTCGCCCGTGGGCAACACCTTCGCATGGGGCTTCTGCCAGGAGTATTCCGCGGCAGGGAGGAGCGAGACGGCCGTCAAAACGCCGATCACAAAAAGGGTCCACAGTCTATTCCGGTTCATAGAGATGATTCCTTTGGTTGGATGAGAGTCTATGCGGCGCATCCACCGTTTACGGAGTATTATGTCCCTGGCGCAGATTCTTCAAGCGTTCCAAATAAAAACCCCCGCGCGGGCCATAAACAGGAAGCGGCCAGCCCAGCTCCAGGGCGCCGATGTCGGGGGCTTTGCCGGTGAAGCCGTCATTGATGCCGGCAATGATAGCGCCGGTGTCAACAGGCGCGGCGCCGGGCTTTAGACTCAGGTCCACGTCATCGGGAAACACCAACGGCGCATTGCGCTTGGTGTGAGGAGGTTCGGGCGCATGAGCGAACACGTCGTAACCATCCACAAACAAACTGCCTGCTTCATAGCCGGTCTTCTCGCGCAGCGCCGCCAGATTCCCGACGTTCTTTTTATTGATAAGGCACGGCGCGTTTTCAGCAGCCTTGTTATAGGCGTTGTGACTGATGACATGGTTCGGACCGGCGGCGCCCTCACAGTATTCAAGCAGTGGGAAGTCGCCGGCAGGCCCGATGGATAAATTGTTTTGGATGATCCAGGTTCCCTGTTCTGGTTTCTGGCCGTTATTGGGAGGCATCTTCATGTGGGTGGAGGAAGTATTGTGCAGAAACAGCAGGACCTGGGCGCCATTGTTGTTTTTCATCGTCATCTTCCCCCCGCCCGCGTTCCAGACGATATTGCGAATCCAATACACCGGGCCGGCGTGGACGGGTTGGATGGATAACGGCTGGCTGGGGCAATTGAAGCAGCGGTTGCGCAACATGCGGATATTGGCGAAGCCACCGTCCGCCTCGATGAACTGGTCGCTGCAGTTGTGAATGTCGTTGTTGTAGAAATCAATGGCGCGCGCCTGCTGGCCATATTTCGGATCGGCCAGCGCGCTGGTGAAGACGTTGATGCCGTCCCAGAAATTGGCGGCGTAGTTATGCGCGACGGCGTGGCCCTGGCCGGAAAGATTGACGGCGTATCCGGCGGTTGTGCTGCCGAAGTGTCCAAGGCGGTCGGCGGGGTTGCGCCCCAGGATGACATTGTCGGTCAGCGTAAAGTCTTCGCTGCGGCCATCCTGAGCCAAAACACCATACACGACATTTTCAATCCAGCAGTTCCTGACCGTCAGACCCTTGCATCCGCCTCCGCGTTCGCCCTGAAACCCGCCGAAGAAGGCGATGTCGGTATTGCGGATCGTCAGACCCTCGAAATGGAGGTAATCGGCGGAGCGGACGTTGAAGAGGTTGTGCGCGCCCGCGCCGTCCAGGATCACTTCGCCATCGCCGGCGGGGACGATATAGATGGGCTGCTCGGCCGTGCCGCTGGCGACCAGCGTAATCGTTCCATGCAGCCAATAGCTGAACTGCGGCTTTCCATCCTTCCAATACAGGTTATTGTCATAGGTATGAACGCCGGCGTGCATCTTGATGACTGTTCCTGGTTTGGCCGCAAAGGGATGAATCGTCTGATACGTGTCACAGATGGGGGGATAGCCGTTGACCGCGTGCATGATGTTCTCGAAGACGGGCTTTTCCTTGTCTCCTTTGTGGTCCGGAGGATAAACGTGGCGGACCTCGACGGGCGTGGCGGGAACGACCGGCTCGGAACGCGTCTTTAATCTCAACGATCGAACGGCCTCTCCCGATACGCCGTCGGGATCCCGCAACTCGAGGCGGACCTCGTATTCCGTTCCCGGTTCCAGATCCATGATGCTGCCGGCCAGCGCATCCGGAATCTCATAATACGCGCCGCGCCCGATCATGGAGTTCTGAATTTTCAGGCCCAAACCAATGCGATACAGCGGCAGATAATCGCGCCATTGGACGTCGCCGGCCTTGCGAAATCGCACGATGGTTGTGGCATTTCCATTGGCGTCGCCTTCGATGCGCCACTCGAATCCTAATGAAATGAGAGTGGGGCGCTCGATGAGCAGTTCACCCGCGACGACATCGTTTCTCGGTGGCGTCTCACCCTGCGCGTGAATCTGAAGACTTGATGCCAGCACGCAGCCGGCCATCAGTAGCCAGCGCGTGAAATGCGCGTGGGGGCGCCGCCGTTCTGTTGCACACATTGCCATCATCATTGACATCTCCTTTTTGGATGTTTTTCATTGCATCGATCCTATGCGATTTAAGTAGCGCCCCAGTGGATACCTTTAATTCCATCACGCGAAAACTGCTCGATCATGATATCGCCGCACTTAAGAAAGATGACATCGGCGCCGGCCGATCCGCTGGGGATGCGTGCGCGCATTTGCCATTCCATTTATCACCGGATTCCATTGCTGCGGGTTTTGGGCGCCGGACCCGCGACCTGCAATTCAATACTGAAGAGGCAATTGTGTCCGCCGATGAAGAGGGTCTTCAGATTCTTGCCACCGAAGCAGACATTCGCCGGACGCGGTTTGGTTCGGATGGCGCCGATGAAGTCGCCCGAGTGTGTGAAGATTTCGACGCCGCCTCCGGCCGTGACATACAGATTGCCAAGGCGGTCGCACTTGAAGCCATCCGGAACGCCGTCACTGACGACGCATATCTTCCGTCCGTTGAGCAGTTCATCATTCCGTCCGATATCGTAAGCGCGAATCAAACGCCCCGGGCCACCATTGCCGACGTAAAGAATCTTCTCATCGGGCGAGAGGCAAATCCCATTGGGATGCGTGAAGTCCTTCGACGCGATGGTCAATTCGGCCTTCACCGGGTCATAGCGATACACGTAGCTGCCGTCCATTTCCTGCGGGCCGAATCCCTTGCCGTAGCGCGGATCGGTGAACCACATCACTCCGTCGGAACGGATGGCAATATCATTGGGGCTGTTCAGTCGCCTGCCGTCGTATTTGTCAGCGAGGACGATGGATTCCTTGTTTTCCCCGATGCGCGCAATCCGCCGCTGGCCCTGTTCGCACGACACAATGCGCCCCTGCGGATCCACGCCGTTGCCGTTGGTCGCAAAGCTGGGATGACGGTAGGTTTCGAAGCCCTTGCCGGGAGTCCACTGGGTCAACGCGTTCCTTCCCATCTCACTGAATACCAGATATCCATCATCCCCGCCCATCCACACCAATCCCTCCACGCCCTTCAAGTCACAGCTGAGCGTGGTTATCCTGGCGTCTTTCGGGACAAGTTGATGAAACAGGTCTGCGTTGTTGATTGTGAACCTTGCCTCCGGAGGATCGGCGGCAAAGGCGCCTCCGCCGTTGGGGAACATCAGCGTCATGAGAAAACCACCCATCGAGAGAATTGGACGCGCAATGCGATGCAGCGATTTCATTTTCCTGTCTCCTTTGCTGTCTGGGATTTGAATAGGGTGAGATTTGAGGGCGGAGCATCGGGCGCTGCAAGATCGCCCGTGACATACTGCAATCCATCCATCATCGCCCGAGCGACACAATGGACAGAGAAGACGGAGAAGTTATGGCCGAACTGTGTGTAATAGACTCTTCCTTTGCCATGACGCTTGACCCAGATCAGCGCGTAACCGAAGTCAGGGGTATCTTCAGGGAACTGCGGTTGGTTTGGCTTCAACTCATCCTTGTTGATAACAACCAATGGCCGGCACGTCCCATCGGCGTTGCTTTGCAGATTGAAGGTGTAGAGCTCATCCGCCAGATACGCCGGCGCCTCGTATTGCAGGGGGTAGAGCTTGCGCTCGGGGCCATTGAGGAATTGCCCCTTGGTCGCCACAGTTTGCGGCGCGCCACGAAACGCCGCCGTCAGCGGATGGTCCGGCTCGACCACCTTGACGGGAAACGGCGAACCATGCTTGCCGGGATGGACGGATTTGGGCGTGGTGAATGCGCCGAGCATGGCGTTGTATGGCGAGTCCGGAAAATGCCGGAAGATGAGCGCCGCGCCGTGAGTCGCCATCACACCGCCGCCTTTGGAGACGAACTCCGGAAGGACCTTGTTGTAGAAATCCGCGTTGCCACCCTTTTCCAACTGGCTGACTCCGTTTATGATCACGGCGTCATAACCCTCAAGCGAAGAGGCGTCCAGCGCGTTGTCGCTGAATACTTCAGTGAATTCAAACGCGCCATACTTTCTGGCGGCTTCGCGAAGAAGGATAAGAAATCCCGCGCCACCCGGCGCATGCAGAGCGCCGAGAGTATTGGCCGTGATCACCAGGACGTGACGTTTCTTCGCCATGGGCGCCGAAAGATTCTCCGGAAGCGCCGCCTTGATTTCCGGAAGCGTTTTTGCGACGAAATCACGGACATTATTATCCGTGCCCTCGGCTTTCTCAAAGGCGGGATCCAGCCACGGCTGCAATAAATCCCGCATCTTCTTGCTTTCCGCTTGCGCCTGCTCCACATTTGGAGAGGGGCGCCCGTTGAGAACCGCCATGATGAGAATCCCTCCTGTCAGTAGAATGTGACGCTTCATTGCGCTGAATCCCCTTTATTAGAAATAGACAGAGGCAAAAACTTTACGCCTCTGGCCCTTCCAGCCCTGATGGGAAACACGTTTGCCGATGACGCAGAAGCACAGAACGCGGGCCCTGTTGCTTGTGATCGAATGCCATGCCTGATCGCCCCTTATCATGATTTTGCAGACGGCTCGGCCTATCTTGTTTAAAACTTGGCTGACATAAAACATGGTACACCGCTGGCGCCGTTTACTGATAACATTGAGATACGAAGAAACTCTGTTCCTGCAGAGTGATGCGCGTGTTGCTTTTTACAGTTGGTTCTCCAGGTTTACCCGGATGCTCAGCCGCTCCTGTTGCGAACGCCCGATGCAAACGTTGGGCGCGATGGAGATGTCGTTTACAGAACAGCATCCTCATCATCATTAATGTCATAGGTGGTAATGGCCGTCACGCTCATCGGATTGAGAAGAATCGTCACGTGATCGGCTGTTACTTCCGCAGGCAGAGCCGCGAACTTCTGTATGGCGTCTGTCGTCCGCGCCGTCAGATTTTTGCCGGCAGGGAAGTCTGCGCGTTGGAAGCGGACTCGAATCTGCTCTGCCGGTTGGTCATTGACAACCAGGGCGGTTGCTTGCCCGCCCTTTTTCACCATGATCCCATGAAGCCCGCGGCGCTTTCCCGCGTCAAATGTGATGGGGTGGATGGCGCCGCCGCGCGGTGTGAAACGGGAGAAGACCGCATGGGCATAATAGACATGCGGCGCCGGCGCATACGAGCCGTCCACCGTCTCGATATACTGCCACCGGCCATCAAACTTGCCCGCGTTGATGAAACTCCACTTCATCACCCCGCTCGCGCCGGCAGCCAGACAGCGCAAAGCGAACTCGATTTCGGTCAGCGCCGCTTCATGCCGCGCGGGGCCTTGCGGATCCCCCGTGAGGCCGCCGTAATAGAACGTGCTGTATTCTGTCAGAAAATACGGTTTACCACGCGCCGTTGCCGCCTGGACAGCCGGACGGAGATAGGTCGCAATCATGTCGCCGATGGTCAAGGTCGGGATATGATGCACGGCCGGCAAGTAATCGAGCCGCGTCCGGTAACAATGTTCGTCCACGGCGGCCACGTGCGGCAAGAGGTCGAGTCCGCGCTTCCGCATTTCGCTGAGCGGCTGGACGAAGAGGTCGTGGCTGTTCGGTCCGATAAGGCCCAGTTCATCGGAAGCAATGCCTTGCTCATCCAGCCGCCGGCGCATTCGCGCAAACAGGCTCACGTAATGCGCGAAGACGTCCACCCCTTTGGGCACGTAGAAGGAAAAGCCATTGTGATCAGGACAGAAGGGTTCATTAAACAGGCTCAGGTATTTGATTTGCGTGAGCCGCAGGTCGCGCAGCACGTATTTGACGAGGGGCAGCGCGTAGGCCTCGACGTATTGTTCGAGGTCGTACGGCGCGGAAAGCCGGTAGGACCGCGGATCGCCGGCCTTGAACCGCAGCCAGGTTGGTGTGACGCCGAAATCGAGGATGAGGTGGGCGTCCCGCCGCTTCGCCCAATCGTGCAAGCGGATCAGTCGTTGCACGTATTCGTGTTCGGGATGAAACACGCCCGGCCGGGGAATGATCTCTTCGCCGAACAGCCAGTATCGCAGCCAACTCAATCCGAGCCAGTCGAGATGGTGTTCAAGCTTCTGCCACTCCGCTTCATTATGCGGATAGGCTTCATTCTGGCCGGGCTGGTCAATGCGTGGCAAATTCGCGCCCAGACCTTCGGTCAGCATCCCCGCCGGATGCGTCTGAACGCCTGCCTCAATTACGGGAACCATTTTATGTTTCGCGCGCACGATCAGTTTCTTCTGCGCGCGAGATAATGATTTGTAAAATGGATAGACAATCGTCACGACAGATTACTCCAAGCCTTGGATCAGCAGGCCATTAAGGATGGGCGGCGCATCGCCGGCAGCAGGCGCAAGTTCGACCGCCAGAAACGGTCCGGCGGAAACCGTATAGGTCTTCTTTAATGTTATGAACGCTCCGCCAGCCGCCTTGACACAGTCGAAGTTTTTCTCAATGGCCTCACCGTTGAACCGGATATCAAACACGCGCGATTGGACCGCCGGGTCCAGTTCACAGAAAAACAACGTCACGCTGAGTTTGCGAGCGGCCTGCAATTCCTGAGGGATTGCGATTTTACAGGCGGCAGGCCCCACGACAGCGAAGGAATACATCCACGGCATGTCTGCACCGGCGAGGTCCACCCAATCGGGATTGCGCCCCGATGTCCGAATAGTGCCGGACGCCGGCCACTCCACTTTGTAAGGTCCTCGTGGCGATCTCCACTGATAGGGCTGTTTGCCAAGGCTTCGCCCAGAGGTCCCCGGGCGTGGTTCCGCGAACCACACCTGCCCTTGCGCATCCGGCCGGTCGCCGGGGGCCCCGAAGTTGATGCGCACGGCGGGCGGTCCCGCGAGGCCGCTCGCGCCCACACCGAAATGGAATTGGCGATCGTCGGCCATGAGCGCCAAGGACGTCTTATAATTAAACGCGCACTGGCACGAGCTCCCCCCTTCGGGAATCACCACGAGGCCTCCGGCGGGAATCATGTTGATCCAGCAACTGGAACGGATGACGGGGTAATAATAGGCGCCGCTTTGGCCCGTCAAATCCATAAATCCCGCCGACGAAAACCTCGCCATGGCCAGAGCCGAACAGCCCGCGTAAGTGCTGCATAACATGCCATGTTGAAGGTCCAGATTCCGGTCGGAATCCGTTGCGGAAGGAATCTTTTTGCCCGTTTTCAGATCGTAGGCAATGGGAGAATAGAAAACTCCGTCCACAATCATGGGAATCATGCTCTTGACCTTTTTAACTTGCCAGAGTTTTTCTCCCGTCCTGGCCGACCAGGCCGTGATGCCGCCGCCGGCCTGAACGGCTAGAGGATCTTGCATAGAGCGGCTGAACGGGATGACGGTCGTGACGACAACCCCATCGTCCATCCATACGCAATTCTCAGTCGGGGCCACCTGATCGGTTTTCCACAACTCTCGACCCGTTTTCGAATCTAATGCGCGCAGGATGCGCGGCTTCATCTCAGAAGCGTTTTTGAACAAAAAAGGGTAATGCGGCCGACCGTCGATCAGGCAGACCACACCCTCGTCCATCGCGATGGAGTTGGAATCAATACCGTGTTCCGGTGTGTGCCGCCAGCGCAGCTGGCCGGTGGCTTTGTCCAACGCGAACAGAACGAAATTGACGGGATGCGCACGCGACCACCAGCCGGGTTCCACGTTTGGCTGGCCCACGGCGCCGAGGATCAGCTCGCCGTCAGCAGCCAGGTATTCCCAAGTCGAGTCCTTCGGGGTGGCCTCTCCGGGGTCCTTCGGCGCGGCAAATGTTTTCAGCGTCTTGCCGGTGGCCGGGTCCAACACGAGGCAGGTCAAGCCCGTCGCCAGATAAACGGCCTCCTCGTCGGCGGCGATGCCCGGGCCGCGATAGGCGGCCGGCCAGTGGGCCACGTCTGGGATATGCCGTTGCCAGAGCAGGCGGCCGTTGTAGATGTTCATCGCCGTCACGTGATGCATGCCCGTGATGAAGCAGCGCCCATTGATCACCAGGGGCGCCGGCGTGCGCTGATGCCGGCTGACAATCGTGCCCGGCCCCAAACCGCCGATCCAGGCGGCCTTGAGTGGAAGGCGCACGTTCTGTTCTTTCGAGGACGCGCTCTTGCCGGGATTTCCATATTGATGAGTCCAGACGCCTTCGCCTGGCAACGCGCCGCGCATAAGAGTAAATCCATCGCTCGTATTTGTAATCTCCTTTTCCGGGACGCCCTGCTCCTCAAGCATCCGGCGGATGGAGTCCGATTCCTCCTTTTTGCAGGCGAACTGCGCCTGGCCGCCATGCGGCCGCAGGAGGCGGTAAAGATGCAACGGATTTACGGCGGACACGTCATTGCAAATCACAGCGTCGGCAAAGTAGTCTGTAAAAGGCAAGGTTTTACCCTGAATCGGCTGAACGGCGATACGGACGCCATAAAGCCCCTTTTCAGCTAACGCGCGCCGCAAAGCATGGGGATCGTCCGCTGTCGCATACACGGTCAAATCAAACTGCGCGGCCAGTATCTCCAGCGCTGCGGCGTCAAATCGCCCGACGGCCAGGGCGTATCCACCTTTTTCAGGCGGCGGCAAAACCCTCCGTTCCACGACGCCCTCGGCGCGCGCCGGCGCCGAATGGCCATTTGCGAAGCAGTAGATTTTGCCCTCGGTCGTGCTTGCGATCAGCCGGCCGTTCGCCAGACACAGCGCCCGCGCCTGGCCGTCCACTTTTTCTGACCACAGTCTGGCGCCGTCCGTAGCGCGGAAGGCCTCCACGTTTCCGCGTCCGCCGGCCAGCAGCGTGTCGCCCGCCTGTAATAGCGTATAGACGCGGTCCACCGGCGCCGCCCATTGGCGGATCGGTTCGTTCTCAATAAAATGGCCCGACGTATGCGCCGCCAGTTCCTTGACCCCGGCGTTGAGCGTTTTCATCACGTCATCAAACATGACGGAGATTAACTGGTTCTTGCCGATCAACGTAATTCGACCGTCCTCGGCAAACGTTCCTTTCGCGCCGCCTCGCAGCGAAAACACTTCCCGGCCGGTGGTCTTGTCTTTGGCGACCAACGTCGCCAGGTCGAAAATCTCGTGCTCGGCGAAACGATCTTCGGGTTCGGCCTGGTTCTTGATGTTGCCATATTCCTTAATCAGCGTGTCGGCCTGCATGAACACCAGATCGCGCGCGATCATGGTCAGCGCCCCGCCCGTAAAATCGCCTTCGGAGTCCAAATGGAGTAGTTCGCCGGTTTGCTTATTAAAAATCGCCGGCGTGCAACGCCCGCAGGCCACGACCAGCCGGTCCTGGTCCACCGCCATGTAACCCTGAGGCGAAACCCCGCCCATGATGGAACTGTGTGGACTGGACATATAGCGGTGACCGCAGGTGTCATTGATCCAGACGAGTTTGCCCGTCTTCGCGTCCAGGCAGCACACCGCCACGCCTTCGGGCGCCAGCATGCCGAACGACGCATACACAAGATCGCCCTCCACCAGCACGCCGGACCGGCAGGGCCATCTGGATATCATCTGTTCATTGCCGATCATCCATTCATCGGGAATATTCTCCGGCCTGTATTTCCAGACCAGCGAACCGTCCATCTGCTTCAGGCAATAGACCCAACCATCATCGGAGCCAAACAGCACATGGCCGCCGTGAAAATCCGGCGCGAGGCGGACCGGCCCGCCTGTGAAAAACCTCCATTGCTCCCGGCCGGTTTCGAGGTCGAGCGCATGCAGGGCGTGATCCGAAGACGAAGCGTAGAATACCCGATCGCCTGCGGCCGCCACGGCATACGCATAATCGAAATCAATCCGCTGCGGTTCCCACACCGGCTCCGGCCAAGCCGGGCGGGGCGGGCAGGCCGCCGTATGGACCCAGGCCGTTTTCATTGGCGTCCGGACTGTGTCGGGCGCATAACCGGTGCGATGAATGTTGCCATGCGGCAGGCCAGCCCACGTCGAACCCGTGAGGAGGACAAGCAGGGCAATTGTATTTTTCTGATCGCGCATACTCTACTCCATTTGAAATTGAGAGATCATTGCTGTGGCGCCACTGCCCTTTCGACGGCCATCCGCACGCCACCGCGCAGGGCAAAAATGATTCTGTCCTTTACGGCGTCATGGGCCGATCCGATGTCGATAGACAAAGTCCCAGTCAATGACGTAGCCGATGCCAGGCCGCTGCGGCGCGGCAAAATAGCCATCATCGTCCATCATGCCCATATTGTGAATTAAGTGCGTTTCCGGCTTGGCGAAGCCGTTCGGCGTCTTTCGATCCGGATCGAGGTCCCACCATTCCAAATACTTGACCGTCTTTTCGTTCGTGGCTGCCAGCACAGTGATATTCGGATAATAGTCGCCGTGCAGTTCGAGCGGCATGGGCCAGGCCTCGCAAATGGCAGCCATTTTCAACGTGGCGGTGATGCCGTTCTGTTCCACATCGGTGCGCATGATGTCGCAGGCGCTTTGTTTCAGCCATTTCATGCGGGAAAACGTTGCGCCGGGTAGAAACTCCGGCACGCAAAGGGGAATATCCAGTTCGGCCGCGAGCCGGGCATGAACCGCGATGTCATCCTGTGCCTTGTCGGGCAGCGGCGATTCATACCACACGAATCCCAGTTCTTCGATGGCGCGGCCGACGCGGACGGCGTCCTCATAGTTATACACAAAGCACGAATCCAGCATGAGCGGATAATCGGGACCGACCGCGGCGCGGGTCTGGCGGCAGACTTCGATGTCGTAATCCGGCGATGACTGCACACCGGGGTCCGGACGGCGTTTGACCGGATCGTAGTAGGAATAGGGATGAATCTTGAATCCGAGATAGCCGCGGCGTTTGCAGGCAACGGCATACTCCGCATAGTCTTCGGGCGTGCCGTAGTTGAGCGGGGAAGTGACATAGACTGGAATCCGCTCGCGGCACTGCCCGGCCAGTTGATGAGCAGGCAGGCCGGTAATCTGTCCGGCCAAATCCCACAGCGCGGTGTCAAGGGCGCCCGCGACGCGCTCGTGCGTGGTGAACAACAAATCCTGCCAGATCGCCTCCCGGTGAAAGACATTGCGGCCGACCAGCGCTTGCGCCGGATCAAAGCCGTATTTGTGGAGGCCGCACTCCCAGAAGTCCGTCAAGATAACCGCTTCGCCGGTCCAGGCGCCGATGTGACCCGAGTCGGATTCGATCCGCAGGACGCCCCACTGGTCGTGACAAGCCATGTGCGCCGCACGGAACTGATCACCGTGCGCGCGCCGCCATCGGGCCGTCCATTCCGTATCCGCCGGCTCGTAATGCGATTGGAAGATGATGCGCTCGATTTTTGTGATTTTCATAACTCAGTCTCCTGATTACAGGCCGAAGAGTCTTCGGGGATTATTGACCAGCAAATCCTCGGCCAGAGCAAGCGCATCGTTTAGGGTGAAGGGTTCCATATTGGGATGAATCTGACTACGTTCCATGCGTTCAGCGAGGACTACAGCTAATTCAAAACGATACATATTGTATTTGGGAAGGATGTCTTCGAGAAAGTAGGCGTCGGAGAAGCAGCCGATGCACTTGTTGCGCGGCATGATGTCAATCCGGCGCCGGGTTTCACGCTGGATGTCGCCCGGATTATTGGTGAACCACCAGAGACCGGCGGGAAACACATTATGGCGTACCCAGCCGGCCGCCGCCAGTTCGAGAAAGTTAGTGTCGGACATGCAGGCCATGGGGAACGAAACGTCGGGATAGGCGTTCAACAGGTATTCGTATTTGCGCATGGAATTGACCGCATCGAAAAGCGAATTTCCGGCCCAGACGCCGTGCTTGTAGGCGTCCCGGCTGACGCCGAACATGAAGTAGAACGGCTTCCGGTGCTTCCGGCAGGCATCGCAGAACGTGCTCAGAACATACGACGCCCACGCTTCGCGTTCGACCGCGCTCCATTCTCTGCCATCGACCATGCTATCCAGCAGGCGTTGGGCCTCCAGCTCGGACACGGCCACCGTGCCCAGTTCCGCCGGGTAGGCGATTGAAACGCATGCCATCTGGTGTTCCATGAAATATCGGAAACACCGGGTGATCAATTCCCCGGCGTCCTTCGTCGTGCGCAGGGGACGGCCAAGGTACGCCGCGATGCCGTCGCCCATGAGGCCTGGGCCGTTGTGCGATGGGTCGCGCATCAGTGCGATGTTGTCAATGCGGAGCGTGGGCCGGAACAGCGAAGTATCCATGCCGTCCAGGTTCTCATCGAAATGATTCTGGGTGGCTGTGAGCTGGATGTTGTATTTCGTCAACAGGTGTTCACGCCATCCGGAAGCATTCAATACCTCTTCGGAGCGGTCAAAGATGCGTTCCCAGTTCTCGGCCCGCCATTCGGAGGGCGCGATGCCGAAATACTCGCGGCTCATCGTCATGAGCCAGTCATACTGTATCGTGTTGGCAATCCAATGCAGGTTGGGAATCAGGCGGCGGGCAAGTTCCCGGCGATCCTCGAAAGGAAAACTCCTGTCGTGAGGGACGGCCGAGTTGACCAGTTCGTTGTAGAAATGGTAGCTCAGCATGTCACCGATGTTGCGGGCGTTGGGCGCCTGCCACTTGATGTGTGAGTGGACGTCAATGATCGGCAGCGTGTTGATTTGCTCGAGGATTTGCTTCACCCGTTTGGTGTTCATCGGGCTATGTCCTTTGTTGGCTTTAAAGATATGCGCGAAACCCCGCATCTGACCAGCGGTTGTTCATTCTCCGAGACTCACCAGTTGGCCGTTGACCAGCGCGGCGAGGAGTTTGCCATGGGCGGCGGACAGGCCGTCGAACACCGGGCAGGCCGGCAAATCCAGTTCAGACAGCTTTTGGCCGTCGCTGCCCTTGAGCACGTAGAGCTTGGCCTGGCTTTGCAGTTGAGCGGCCCGGACCCAATCCACCACGTTGGCGCCCTCGACGATGCCAGCGATGAAAACAAGTTCTCCTCCTTTGCCGTCGGGAGCGACCAGCATCGAACGGACAATGATGGGGAGCGTGATTTCCCACGTGGGCTTGGCCGTTCGGACAAGCGCCGAGGCGTGATTATAGAAGCCCAGTTTCTTGCCCAGTTCCTTTGGGAGTTTGTCGCCGCGTTCATTCTTCGTGGTGAAGGGGTCGCAGACGATCCGATTGCCGCTGCCGTTCTTGTGTCCGGGATACCAGTCATGAGTATAATGCTTGGCCGCGTAGGCGTGCTCCTTGCCGACCGCGACCATGTTCCCGCCCCGGGCCGCGCTGCCGGCGCCGCCGGCTTTGGACATCCAGTGATCGTCATATTGTTGATAGCCGCGATGGAAAAACGAATCGTCCAGGAACCCGTGTTGCGCCATCATGTGCAGGGCGCCCATATTCGTGATTCCGATAAAGTCCTCGCGTTTCAGCGGGACCGGCTGGAGGTCGGCCGTGAATCGGTTCTGGGTCAGGAAAATGTCCTTGCCGTCTCCGACCAGCACGTCGGCATTGCCGCCGGGAATGCTGTAGCCGGTAGCGTATTGGTCCTGAATGCTTTTGAGTAAATCGGGGGGCATTTGTTTTTCGTTTCTTGGCGGAGAAATCACGCCGGCGCGCAATTGCTCCTTCGTCGGCCGGGGGCCTTCAAAGATGTAATGGCGCCTCACCTGGCCGGTCGCCGGGTCGAGCGCCACCAAACGCAGGCCACCGTCCAACTGGCTGTTGCGGCCCGCCAGAGCGTAGATCAGGCCGTTCTGATAAAGAACCGAGCTATGCGCCGGCCAGATATTTTCCAGCTGGTCGTCGGCCAGGGTCAGTCTTTCCAGCGGCGCCGCCCGGTAGGTCCAGACCGAAGCGCCATCGGCGGCGTTCAAGGCGAACACCTCGCCGGAGCGGCAGCCCAGGAACAGGCATTCGCCCACGATGGTTGGCGGACCGTCCAGCGCCGCAGGAAAGGAACGCTTCCAAATGAGGCGGCCATCCTTCATGTCCAGACACAGGAGTTGATAGCGGTCTTTGTCCGCAAGAAAGCAACGGCCATTGGCAATGCTGGCTTGAGTCAGATTGCCGCCGGGCTGGCTGGTCCATGCCGTCTTCAAATTCGCTGACAATGGGGAAGGGCACTGGTTCAGCCGCCGGGCGTCGGACCGATAACTCGACCACGCGCCGGTCGCCGGCTGGACAGGAGTTTTTCCCCAGGCGGGGCCTCGGGTCAGGCGGCTCGCATCGTCCTCAGGCGGGGCCGAATCCAATCCGCCGGGCAGGGCGGCGGCCAGCGCCTGGAATCCGATGATCTTGGCGCCGGCGTAGCAGACGCAAGGATCGGGGGTGACGTAGAACAGGCCGTTGGCGGGCAGGTTGCCGTGGGAGCAGGCGCCGCGAATCCAGTCGTGAACCATGTGGTTGTCGCCGATCAGATCCACGAATTCCGCGCCGCGATGAGGAGTGATCAGATACCGTTGCGTGGCCTTGCCCGGAAAACATCGGGTGTGATGACCGCGCCGGAGCATGTCGCCGATGTCCAGTTTGGCTCTCGTGGATTGTCCGGTGGCGATATCGAGAATGGAGCCTTGTTCACCGTAGAGCACGCCGCCGATGACACGCTGCGCGACCGGGAACTGGAATCCTCCCGGGGTGGCCACGCGCGGGTTCGTCCAGAGCCGTTTGCCGTCGGCCAGATTCAGGCCGATGCCACCGGTTTGATTGCTGGCCCACACGACCCTGCCTCCGGCGATCAACAGGGTCCCCAGCAGATTGTGAATCCCGAACCGGGTTCCTTCTTTCAGAGGCGTCGGATGTCGCCAGAGTTCCTTGCCCGTGGCGGCGTCGAGAGCGATCAAGGCGTCATAGTTGTGATAAACCACGATGCCATCGGCCATGGCCAGCGCCTCGTTGGCCACCGCCGGCGCCGGGCGTTCCCAAAGAATCTTGCCGGTTGATTCGTCCACCGCGACAACCCGCTCCTTTTGCTGCCTGAGAAACAGCAGGTTATTCCAAGACCAGACGGTCTTTTCGTCTTCCCCTGTTTTCCCACCTTTCTTGCCGCCTTTGCTTTGGCTTTCATCGTCATCCCCTTCTTCCCCCCCTTTTTTCCGAACGGGGGCTTCGCTTTCCGGTGGGATGCGTTCGCGCACCCGGCAGATGATGGCGCCTTTGCCGGCAATGATCTCGTCCACGCTGCCCTGGAGATTGATCTCCCGCAAGGTCTTGCCGGTCGCGCCATCCAGAATGGAGAGCGGGCCATCGCGATAGGAAAGCGATACGATCAGGTGATCGCCCTGCGCCACCGTGCGGCGGTTTAAGGAGAGCGGGGCGCGCCAGATTTTCTGGTGGCCGGAGCTTTCGAACTCCGCATAGTCATAGCCGGCCAACGGACGTTTCCAAAGCAGCGCGCCGTTGAAGGCGTCGCGGGCGACCAGCGACCACCGCTCGGGAATCCCGCCCTGGGCGAAGAACGACGGGCTTTCGTCCAGCAGGTGGTAGAGTCGTCCGTTGGCAGTGACCAGATTCATGAAACTGGAGCCCCAGTCGTGACTGCGCTGATGAAGCGGCGGCGCGTGCCAGCGGAATGAACGCGGAGGCGCCACTTCCTGATCTTTCGACACGGCGTTGCCGGAGGCATCGTAAAAAAAATGCGTCCACTCATCTATGGTCGGGGGAACCGGCATTGTCTGTTGTCCGTCGGGCGCGATCAGCAATCCGCCGGGCCGCAGCGCCCTTTGCGCCTCCGTTTGAGCAACCGCCTTGGCGTCGGGCAGGATCAGGACATTGATCACGCGGTCGGCAAACGGCAGCGTTCCTCCGCTCCAGACCGACACAGTGAAGCGCCCCGACAAGCCGGCCTGATCTATGGCGGCCTGTGCTTTCGCCACAGCAGCGTCATCCGGCAGCAGGAACCGGACATGGAACCCTTCCCCAAGCGATTGCAGAGACAAATCCGCCGATCCGACCTGAACGACCAGGCCGCCAGTGATCTTGTGTTCCTGGAACCGGGCGACCATATCCCCCGCGGCCATCGCCGGCCCAACCAAGCCCGCGGCCAGGGCGGCGGACAAGAAGAAGATCACGCGGCTTTTCATGGCGCAACCAATCCGGCGAGCGGGTGGGTGGCGTTTATCAATCGAATATGCTCTCACTTTTGTTCTCCTTTGAAGCAGGCTACTTCCCCATTCATCAGGCAAATAAACACCTTGCTTCGGGCGACCGCCATCCCGTCCCAGACCGGCGGCGATTCAAGGCGGAGTTCCTGTTGGGTTGCGCCCGTATCAGGCGCGATCACCAGCAGCGAGCCGCCTTTGTTGCCCGCCCAACTTGCGCGCAATGTTTCCGCGTCCCTGGTTTTGGGGTCCGGCGGGCCGGCCACGAACAAGCGGTCCGCCGCCTTGGCCAGCGCGCGCGGATAGATGGGCAACTCCTGCGACCAATCCGAAACGAACGTTTGCCGCTCATTCCATTGGGAGGGCTGTCTCGTGGTTGTGACGCCGGATTTATTGACGGGTTGCAGGGCGGGCTTTAAAGCCGTGCGCATCAGGAAACACTCGGTCACGGTGCGCGGCAGCCACATCCGCATATCGGGGTGCCGGGCGTAGGTGAAGGCGTGTTGGTCGTCAAGGACCATGATCTGACCGGAAGGGTAGAACTGCCGGGTCAGGTAAAACTGGCCGGAGGCGTAGGTCTGCACGTTGGCGTAGGCCCAGTAGATACGGTGAAACCACGAGTCGTCGAGGAACCCGGCCGCGCTGAACAGATGCCGCTCCGGCTGTTTCATGAGTTCCAGCAGCAATCCCTTATTGATCCGCCAATCGTTGTTGCGGACCCGATTACGGAAAAACCGGCGCTGCCCATTGAGATCGAACTCCTGGGAACGCATATAAATGGTTTTCCCGTCGCTGGACAGAATATCCGGCAACGCCACCGGCATTCCCGGATTCTCCCTGGTGTCGTAATGAACCGGTTCTCCCGTTTGGGGATCTTTCTCGTCGAGGATGGTTTCACCCACTTTCTTTCCGCTGATCGGATCGAGTTGAAGCAACCGCATCCCGCCAGCCAGATAAATCGAGCGGCCCGCGACGCACCAGATTTTGCCCTCTTGCAACAACACGCTGCCGGACGCCGGCCAGAGCGATTCGAGTTGGCCCTCGGCGTTCATCTGCAAATCCAACGGCGCCGCCCGGAAGCGCCAGACGAGGGCGCCATCCGCCGCCCGCAGGCAATACACATATCCATCGTGACTGCCGAAAATGCACAGCGCGCCATCGACGATGGTTGGCGGCGAATCAATCCGCCCACCGGTGGTGTAGGACCAGAGGGGTTGGCCGGTCGCCGCGTCGAGCGCATGCAGCGTGTGCTGGTCCACTTGCGCGACAAAGACCTTGCCGGCCGCCACGGTCGGCGCCGTCAACTTGCCGCCCAGTTTGGCCGTCCATGCCGCCGCCAACTTTCCCGGAACCGGCGTGGGGACATATCCGCGCCGGACCGCATCGGCCCGATAGGTCGGCCAATCGTCGGAAAAATGGGCCGTGGCCGCAACCGCGCCGTAGGCCGCGCCCTTTTCCAAGCGGCTCGCGTCGTTGACCTGATTCAGTTCGTCCAACCATGCCGCGCGCGGCGCCAGCGCATACGTGCCCGGCAACATCGTATCGGCAAAACACGCGCACGGGCCGGGCGGCAGATACAACATGCCATAACTCGGCAGATAACCAAAACTGCACGAGCCGCGCACCCAGAAAAACGGCTGCCAGACCTGTTTCTTCAGGTCCACCAACTCGAAGCCCTGATTCGAGGGAATGAGATAGTTGCAGGTGGCTTTGTAGCGGTGGCAGCGCGGATGAAAGTAGGAGGGTTGGATTTGAGGATGAAACTCCACCGCTTTCTTGCCCGTCCGCAGGTCGAAGCCGGTCACGATTTTTTCCTCGCGGGTGAGGATATAGGCGACCCCGCCGATTACGTAGATGTCCTTGGGACACATTTCCCCGAAGGGGGGATACTCTGCTTCCCAAAGCTTGTGTCCGTCAGCCGCGTCGAAGGCATGGATCTGACCATGGCCCATGTCGCCCTCGGGATGGGTCAGTTCTGTGGTCATCGTGTAGAGTACTACGCCATCTTGCACGAGCAGCGTCGGGCCGAACGAGCCGGGCCGGGTGTTCAGCTTCTTTCCGCGCATCTCGAACTTCTTGAACGGCAACTCCGGCGCGGCCCACTTCTGTTTCCCCGTCGCCGGATCGAGGCAAACCACGCGGTCGGTGTTGTGGAAATACAGACCGCTGTTGTCCGCCGCCAGGGTCAACGGGAAAACTCCCGTCTTTTGTTGCCAGAGCAGTTTGCCATCCTGCCGCCGGTACGCTTTGACCCAGCGTTCGCGCGGCTCCCACATGTTCGGAAGAGATTTTTCGTAGGCGCCTTCCTGCGAAAGCGCCGCCGTGATGAAAATCGTGTCGCCAGAAACGATGATCTCCCCTGCGTGATCCGATTCCGGCAAGGTCAGGAGTTCCTTGCCGGTGACGGCGTCGAGCACGCTCACCGGCGCGTCATAACCGAGCGTGACATAAAGCCGGTCTTCCATCGCCACGATACGGCGCGTCACGACCGCCGGCTGGCCGCGGTTTTGCCAGACGCGCCAGTTCTCCAGCGGGCGCTTCCATAGGATGACCCCGTTGAAGGCGTCCTGCGCCTGCAACACCACTTGTTGGGGAACCGCGCTGTGAAACGCGGGCGCTTCGTCGCGGATGCTGAACAGCCGCCCGTTGGCCGAGACCATCATCGAATCGCCCGCGCTGGAGGCGTCATGATGCCGCGCCCAGCGCGGGCCAATCATCCAGGGCGCGTAGGCCGGCGGTCCCAGCCGCGTGTCTTTCGAGACCGGGTTGCCAGTGGCATCATACAAGATATGTCCCCAGGAGTCCATATCAGAAGGCCACGGCTTGCGCAGCGTTGTCTTGTTCACGAGCGCCACGCCCCCGGGCGTGAGCGTCCGAAGGATTTCCTCCCGCGAAACTTCCTTCTCATCACTCACCACGAGCAGGTTCACCAGGTTATCCACGTAGGGCAGGCGCGATCCCGTCCACTGTTTAAAGGAGACCGGCCCGAGCAGATTCCGGCTGAGCGCATAGTCCCGCGCCGCTTTAATGTTCTCCGGGTTCCGGTCCAGTCCTTGCGCCAGAAAACTGTCGCCCGCCCGCAATGCCGCGGTCAGCTTGCCGTCGCCGCAGCCAACATGCACGACCAGTCCACCCGTCACGCCGGTTTGTTTGAGAATCTGTTGCGCCTGTTCTTGCTGAGCATGGGCCGCCACAGCCAGCGCCAGCGCCAGGCCGATGGTCATCATCTTCATTATTGGGTTTCTCCTGTTCATTTTGTCTCTCCGATGACACACCGCACACTGCCGTCGGTTGCTGTCAGATAGATAGCGCCGTAGGCGGCGGCCAGGCCATCCCAAACCGGCGGCGCGTCCAGCGGGAGGGTTTGTTGGATTTTGCCGGTCGCGGCGTCAACGGCCAGCAGCGAGCCACCCAGTTTTCCAACCCAGGCGTCGGCGACTTTCTGATCATCTTTCTCTTTGATTTCCGGCGGGCCGGCAACAAAAACGCGTTCTCCAGCCTTTCGGCTCGCGCCGGCGCCCGCAAGCAATGAAGCCCACATCCTTTTGGGCCTGTCGATTTAGTCAGAACTCTCGCGGCGAGAACGTAGAAGCGGCGTCCTCGCCGCTTCAAATGGCCGGAAATCTGCTGAAAAAGCGGCGAGGACGCCGCTTCTACGTTCCTTTAGCAGCTAAATCGACAGGCCCTTTTCCTCATGGCTGGTTTTCCAATACGGCGTAAAATGCGTTGGCGCTCCATGAAAACGTCGCCTGCGCGCCCGTTCGCGACAACGATTCGCTCGACAGAACACGTCCCTCCGCATCGAGATAACGGATCATGTGGATTGATGGGTTGTTCAGGGTGATCGTGACCAGCGCCTTCGGGACACGCCAGAAGTTGCCCTCCGCCATCGCCGGCGTGTTGGCCTGCGCGAGAATCCGGGTGGACTCCGCGAGGGGCCGGTCATCCAGGGAGACAAGGTAAACCGCGGCAAGGGGATTCCTGCAGGTGATGGTGGCGTCGCGCAGGGTGACGGGGCCGTGGGTGGCTAGATCGCCATAGACTGCCTGGGCTTGAGGCGTGTTGATGGAGCAAAGTTTTTGCATGTAGTTGAGCGTCAGTTCGCCGGTCACGGAACGGATATGGCCTGCGCTGCGGTCAATGAAGGATTCGAAATTCGCGATTGCCGGTTGCTGGAAAGGTTCATATTGACAGCGGACCGGGCCGACGAAAAACGCCGCGACGTCGCCGTCCTTGCCGGGATACTCCGCAAATTGAGGCGGCTTTTCCCGCCATATCTCCTCGAATGCGCGGTTCTCGCGAAGAACGACTTCCCCTTCACGAACCAAGTTGTGGCGATAGATCAGGGCCGCGGCGGGCCACGTCCACGCCTGGTTGGGTTGGGCCGGCGAGGGAGAAATGGCGTCGCGGCTGCGCAGATGTTTATCTTTATAGAACGCCTCGAAGCTGACGCCATCGAGACCAGAAAGCGATCCATAACCGGCCATTAAGAACGCTTCCTCGATCTGGCAGGCGTTCGGGCCGTGATACTTCGTGGCCGACAGGAACATCGGTTTCCCCTCGACATGTTTGATGACCAGGGGAACGTCGAAGGGCGCGGTCAGGGCATCGAGCGCGGAGCGATTTCCGCTCGTCGGCTTGTTGAAGAAATGGTTCTTGCCGAGGATGTCCCCTGCGGCATACGTCCATCGTTCCGCGTCCAGCATCAGCGTCGGGTCTGCCGGCCGCCAGTTGCCTGGCAAGACCAGAAATCGGCCGCCCAGATCACGCTGGACATAATCAGTCAGATCGCGGTAAACGGCGCGCATGGTCCAGGACAGAAACTCAATCTGATCGGCCATCCGATTGCGCTGCGCGGCCGACAGCCGGCCCAGCGAGTCACCGGCCGCATGGTAGATAGGAAGAAATCCGGCGATTCCACCGTCCGCATCATCCGGCAAGAGCATGTCGGCCGTGGTGGCGTTTTCCCCCCAGGCGTTCCGGGCCTTTACGATAGAACCATATTTCCTGGCCAGCCATTGGTGAAAGGACCTGCCGAGGATTTGTAATTGGGGCTTGGGGATTCTGTTGAAGGTATAGAAGAGGAGGCTCTCTTCGCTGAGATACTGCACGATGGCGAGCGCCGGGTTCTTGATTAGTGGGACGCCGGTCCGCGGGTTCGGACGGGTGAGCAATTCCTTGAGCCATCCCTTGTAGGCGCGCTGCAGAATCGGGTTAATGTAAAACAGGCCGAACGGCTTCTGCCCCTTTTTGTCATCGAGACCGGCGCACGGCCCGTTGTAACCCTCAATGCCCCAGGCGCTCAGGTCCACGCCGCCAAAGGAGTGTAGCGCGCCGCCGGTCAAGAGGTAACTGTAAATGCCGTGTTGGGCGGCTTCGTCCACGGCCCAGAGAATGTCGTTGATCTCCTGATCGTCCACATCTTCGGGTTTGGCGCCCGGCTCGCGCGAATTGAAATCGACCCAGTTCCAGCGGATCATGTTGCAACCCATGGACGCCAGCCAGCGAAGATGATCCAGGAAGTTGGCCCGATCAAAATTCTTTGGCTTCGCCATATTCACCGCCCAGAAACGGATCGGCTTCCCATCGCCCCGAAGCAGCGAATTGCCATCGAGGCTGACGTGCACAAATCCGGTCTCCCCTGCTCTTCCCTCGTTCAGCGTGCGGAGGTCAAGGAGTCGTGGCGCCTCCGGTTTTGGGCTGAACGGATGAAACTTCCAGGACTCTCCGGCGTATGCCGAGGGCTCATTGATTGCGGACGCTTCAGAGGCCTCAGTTACGGTTGTCACCGTTTTGGGAGAAGGCTTTGCGCCAACAACAAAGTGGTTCACAATGAGAATTGCTCCTGTAATAACATAGATTGAGAGTTTGTTGTTCATTTTCACTGCTCGATCAGGTAGTATAATACATCTCTTCGCAATTCGAGGCGCGGGCCAGGCACGGCCGGGCCGGCGGCGCTAAAGTTTGGTTGCAGAGGCGTCACCCGGCAGCGCTCTGCGCCTTTCCAGCGAAACTCTATCTCGCCCGCGATATCCCTGACCATGTAGGGAGAGCCTCCTTCCTGCCGGACTACCATCCAACCCTCGGCGTCCGGTTCGGAGAATTGCTCGCCGTGCTGCTTCTGTTCCGACATTACCTGCAACAGCATACGCCGGGCTTGCGGCAACGGTTGGCCGTCGAGACTGGCCAAACACACTGTCGCGAACCGCAACGGCGTCCTAAGTTTCAGTCCCGAGAGCGTGATCTCCTTTTTCGCGCCGAGGAAGCCGACCGCCGCGTTCGCGCCGGGCGCGTCTATGAGATAGACTCCGTGGCCGTAGTCCCACGTGATCTGGCCGTTGGAATGGCGAATGACTTTACCGGCTTCATCCCAATAGGGCCCGAGGTCCGCCACTTCGTTTTTCGAAGGAAACGGCCCGACATCGAGGTTGACTTTACCCGCCGAGAAATAGACGCCCCGATTCTTGACGGCGTTCTTCTCCTGTGTAGTGGCGGCCCCACCATTGAACACACGATTGAAATCCCGTCCCCCCTCTTTGGTTACAATCTGTCCAGCTTTGAGATCCCGCGCCTCGTCTTCATTGACGCGCATGCGGACCAGCGTCCTGCCTTCCTCCAGAAGATTTGTGCGGAAGAGCAGCGCAGCGCCCGGAAACTGCCCCAGAACCGCCGGATGCTGGCGCACCCATTTGACTTCACTGCCAGACCACCCCGGAATCGGCGCCATCTGAAACTCGATCGGCGCGTCCATACCCGCGCTGCGCGATTGCGCCGCCACGAACAGCGGATATTCCGGCCGCCATTGGTTCCTTCCAAGCCAGGAATACTCCGAACACATTACTGGCTTGCCGTTGCGGATCACATCGAGAAACCCGCAGCAGATGATATGTTCATCCGGCTTCAGCCCTTCCCAGCGCAGACCGGAACGGTTCCGGAAGCGCGGCTGGCTCTCGGCGGCCGCCTCGCCTTTCTGGCTGGACGCGGGAAAATAGTGATGGTGATCGCTGAAGTCCTGCGGGTCCTCAGCCCATGCCAGCGCCGGATAGAGCACATCATTTTGCGCCGTATCCCAATTGCTGCTCAGCATCAGCCCGCCGAAGCCTAAATCCTCTTTCAAGAACTTGCGGGTTTCTTCGTAGAATTGTCTTTCGAGCTCTGTGCAGAAACGGACCTGGTCGGCGCTGCGTCGGGATTGATTGGTCAGTTTATAGGAATCCTGCATCAGCCGCCCCTTTTCTTCCGGAGAAGGCTTTTCTCCCCACGCTTTCCACGCGGCTTCCATGTCTCCATATTTCCGCTTTAGCCAATCCTCATAGCGCGCTTCCACCATCGCCCAGACTTCCGGAGGATGAAACTTGGGCTGAAAGACAAACCATAATGTGTTTGCCTCGTTCTGCGTCTCAACTCCCAGGATGGCCGGCTCCTTCGCCAGTGGAACGCCGGTGTAAGGGTTCTCGGCGGTCATCAGGCTCCGCAGCCATTGGTCATAGGCTGCGCGAAACTGCGGATGAAACAGATGAAGCAGCCACGGCAGTTTCCCGCTGCCGCGGTAACATTCAAATCCCGGAACCTCTCCAATATCCTGGAAGCAGCGGCCAGAGTAGATGGCCACCATCACATAGATGCCCTGGCGCTTATAAATCTCCACGGCGCGTTGAAATCGCCGGATTTTGACCGGGTCCGGTTCGAGCGCCCGCGGGCCGCTGTTGCGCCAGTGAAACGGGAAGATGCGAACCAGATTGACTCCCCGGCGGGCCAGAAAGCGCGCCTGCTCTTCCATAAGATCGGGAGACATTTCGCACGGCTGGACGTGAGAACCCCAGAACCGAACTGGCTCCCCCGTTTCGGAGTGCACAAAGGATTCCCCTTTGGTGGCAATGAATCCTTTGCTTCCGGCGAATGGCTCATTCAGTAATGTCCTCAAGTCCACAAGCAGGCCCGCGGCGCGATCCGGCTCCGGCGCAAATGCCCACCAGCCCTCCTCGCGGGGCAGCGGGTCTGAGGGCGACAATGCTCCGCGCGGTGTGAAGGAGCCTTCATGCAGCAGGAACGTCTCAAACACCGGACGGGCATCCCCCTCCGGCTCGATTCTTAATACGTGCCGGCCCGATGAAAGCCGGACTTTGCCCAACGCTGTCCATCCCAGCGGCGGACCGGATGGCTGCGGCGCCGCATCCAGAAACACCGATTCCGAAATGCGGTCTTCGGCTTCGATCCAATCGTTGTCTGTCTTGAGAAACACCGATGGTTGACGGATGCCCCGAAAACCAAAGCGAACCACGTAGCGCCACGGTTGGTCGTCGAACCGCCATCGGAAGGGCTCTGGACGGGCCGCCTTGCGCGCATACAGGAACCACTCGCCTTCCCGTGGCGCCGTGATCTCACACTGCATAACGATCATGCCGTCCGACGAAATCCAGGACCCTGCAGCAATGGAGGCGAGGGATGAAGCTGTGGCGGGGTGTGAGGGCCTCGACGCAACGAGCGAGGCGCCCACCTGTTCGGGAGAAGAAGCGGACATATACTCCTTCCTTTCGCTACAGAATACATTTAATGCGACGGAACCGAGAAGCATCCAGGCGATGACAAACTTTGCCCGACCGTTGTTCATGTTCATTCCTTCGCGTCTGCGCATCGGAAGGTCAGGTCTGAGAAGACTTCGGCATGTTCCATTGTGTAAGACCGTTGTCTGCATCACAAGGCCTCCACTTCATAAGCGATAGTCTTGTAATCCGCCTTCAAATCTATCACGGCCTCTCCCTGACGTACATCGATGCGAATGGCCTCGCCGCGTTGTCCACCCGAAGATAGCGGACATATCGTCAATGCCGGACGGCTTGTTTTCAATCGCAGCACGCCGATGACGGGTTCGGCCATCACCGGCGGGCCGCCGGTCTTCTGGACGCCGTCACGGCTGAACACCATGCCCTTGTTTTCCGTGCGCGCCAGGGCCGCGATCAGCAGCCGGGGCGACTGCGCGATGGGGTCTTGCGTGAGACTGCTCACAGCAACCACCGCATAGGGTGTCTGAATGTCGAAAGCGCAGTCACGGGTTTTCCATACACGCCCGGAAGCGCCCAGCTTGCCATAAGCCGCCTGCGTGCGCGGCGTATCAATGGTTCCCACTCCCAGTTGCCAGTCGCGCCACAGTTCGCCGGTGTCACTGCGCAATTCCGTATTGGGATGTTTGTAGGCGATGGCGCCTTCTGCATCAAGAGTGCGGACCGGATTCCGGGCAGCGGGATTCTGGCCGGGCAGACAGACCCGCACGCGATGCTCCTCGATGGCGGCATTGAATCCGGGGGTATTCCAATAGAGGTTCTTGAATCCATTCTCGTGACGCAGGGTTAATATCTCTTTGGGGGGCAGCTCGAAGGCAACCGTCTGTTTGGCCGGACTGACATCGCCGCGCCGGAAAATCAGCGCCCCCACCGCGTGAGAGACCAGCAGCGCCGGATCGCTTTCCCAAGTGAAGGCGTTCAGAATCTCGTTGGCGGATTCGGCCTGCGAAAACGCGAAGAACATGAAGCCATCCCATCCCTGCAGACAGGCCACCGCGGCCAGGCCGGGCAGATAGGCGGCGCGATAGGTCTTGGGGGGATGATGGCCGCATTCGCTGGAGGTGACTGGCTTTCCGGCCAGCGACCAGGCGGCAAACTTGCCAAACGGCGCGTCGGGGACGCCCGGCGCGTGATGCAGCCACAGATTGCCCAGTCCCTTGCCTGGTCCCAGCTGATCGCCGCCGTAGTAGTGGTGGCGGTCCATGAAGTCGCCTTCCGACTGCGTCGCCATCACCCAGGTAAAGAAACCCCAGTTGTTCATGTTGATGGGAATCCGGATGCCGATCGAGCGCATGAAATCATAGGAGTTCTTGTAGAATGCGCGATGCAGGTGGGAACGAAACCGCAGGCTGTTGTCATCCACGCCCTTTCCAAACAAATCCACCTTTTCGAGGGGCAATCCGCCGTTCGCGGCGGCCCAGGCGGCGTATTGGTCTCGGACTGTTTTTCGGTAAGGTTCTTGAGTGACGCCGTTCAGATTATGGAGCAGTCCCTCGTTGATAACTTCGGTCAGGGCGATGGCCGGGTCGTCCTTGTAGGCCAGGCCGGTAAAGGCGTTGACATGCGTCCAGACGTCGCGCCGCTGCTTGTTGATCAGTTCCTGCATCCGCGGATCAAAATACACGTAAGGGTGCAGATTGAAGTTTCCATTCTTGCCCATCTTGCCGTAGTCCGCGACGCCGTCGGCTTCTTTGAAATACCGCTGCACCCAAGGATCGAGATTTACATAAATCCCGCGCTTTTTGGCTTCGGCGATAAAGCGGTCCAGCACGCGCATGGACTCGGGATTCAGATGCTGCGTCGTGCCGTCGGGATGGTTATAGTCAATCAGCGGCCTGAACCAACTATCCAGGTGATGCAACCGGACCAGGTTGCATCCGGCGCGGGCCATTTGCTCGGTGATTTCAACGGAGCGCTCTTCGCTTCCCAGGACGGCGCCCGCGCAGCAGTTCATGCCCCAGAACTTCACCGGCGTTCCGTCCTCGAAAACGAAATCGCCATCCTTCACCGTCAGAAAACCGTGCGCGCCCGCGGGGATGTAGTTTCCCGCCTCATCCTTGTTGAGAAAACTCAAGTCCACGGGCACGCCGTGCTTGCCGCCGGTCGGGAAGGGAAACCAAGTCGCATCCTGGGGCGTCAGCGTGAAAGCCGGAGGGGCGGGCGGCGGAGTATCCCCGCCGTCCATAGTTTGCTCCTGCGCCGCCGCCCCGGCGACCACAAGGGCGACGACCACCACAGCGCCTTTTTGAATGAGAAACATGTTGTTTTCCTTTCATAGAATGAATGTGACTGGCTACTGAAGTCGCGGGTGAACACACCTTTCCCCAAGCGTTCCTTCCCGCGCCGCCGTCTATTCCTGCTGCGCCGCATCCGGCTGCGGCTTCTTCGCGTTCGGATCGTCTATCTTTTCCGGCCAGTGTGTGGCGTTCAGACGGACGGCGCCGCCGCTGATCGGATTGAGGTAAGGACGAACAACATCCGCGTAAAAGGCCACATCCGCCGCTTTGGTTTCTTCTCCTCCGGACTTTCGCACGATCAGTTCGTGCTCGCCCGGCGACAACAGCGGTGGAGCCACCTGCAAGACAAGCCCCCCATCTTCTTTCACTCCGGGCGGCAATTCACGCCCGTCCAATGCGCAGGTGAACTCTTCGGGATTGAGGCCGGAACGAATGCGAATGAGAGCCTTGGCTTCGACAATCGGATTGTCGCGGCAATCGCTGATGAAGAATCGCTTGCGCAGCGCCTGCCCTTTGCGGAGGGGGACGAGCGCCTGATCCCCAAGCCCGGCCTGACAGATTTTCAGCGCCGGCCTGGCGTCCTTACGGATGTGAAAAAGGTGAATACGCAGTTCTGGATACAGGGCTGAGGCGGTGGAAGGATTATAGCGCACGCCCAGCATATATTGTTTGGGGAATTCAGACTCGCGCGCGGGGATGCTGAACTGCCAATACATCGGCGAGCGATAGAGATAGACAAGAGATTCCCGCGCCGTGGGCTTGGCGATGAAGCTTAAGACCGCCGGCATAATCAACTTCGGTTCGGCCGAAATCTCGGCCCAACTGTGGCAGCTGCGGAATTCGCCGCCTCCCCGGATGATCATATCGGCAAAGACCCATTTGTCGCCGATTTTCACCTCCGTGGAGGCGTGGCAACTCCAGGCCAATATCCGCGACTCGAATCCCGCGACATGAAACATCGACATGATGATCTGGCTGACGCCGCCGCAATGGTGTCCATGGTGCAGGACATCCACGGGATGAATTCCGAAACGATTGCTGCCTGGTTCGCGGCCCTGCCAGGCTGCAGCGTAGTTGCAAATGGCGTGAAACTTCTGCCAGGGAGTCAGTTTGCCGGGCGCAGTCCCGCGCGGCTTCTTGTCGCCTTCGGGCCAGATATATTTGCGCGTTGCGGAATAATGCTCAAAGGCCCTTTCCACGTGCGCTTGAATGTAGTCCCACTGTTTCTGATGGAGGGTGCGCGTGTCCGGCTCATCCGAAGTCCGGACGCCATCGAGGGTCGCGGTGGTGAGCATTTCCCCGCCCCAGGCGATGCCCTCGCGTCTCGGAAACAGCGCCAGCGGCAGGCGGGCGCCCTGGGGAGATTCATCGTCTCCAGGGCTGTTGCGGGTGATGCGCTCATAGGGCTTGATCGAACGCCCCGGCCAGATATGGCGATTGACCAGGACGCCCGAAGCGTAATCCACGGTCGGCGGGCCATCGGCATGCTCGTGAACAACCGTGATTTCCACCGCCGGCGAAAACATCTCCGACGGAACGGTGATATGCGGGGAGCCTTCCACCGAATACCAGTCTGCCTCTTCAGCGGCTGCCGTTGGGGGGCCGCCCATTGCGGCCAATACAACAAACAGCAGGAATGTGAATGCGCCATTGCGGATATTCATCACAATCCTCTAACCTCCGTTGGAATGGATTCCGTGTTATCCAGCATTCGTCAGGCCCTTTCGATAGAATCGCAAACGCAAACCCGTCATCGAACGCGGCGGGCAATTGCGACATTTCCATCACGCAGCGTCACCACCCAACTCCCATCTGACCCCGGCGCCACACCGTTCAGCGCCGGTTCACAGGGGAGGTCCACGCTCCACCGCAGCGCCCCGTTCTTTCGATCATAGGCGCGAAGCATCCACTTCTCGATGGAAGCGATCTTTGTGACTTCATCCACAACGGGCGTTCCCTCGAGGGCAAGAACCGCGTCAGGGCAGACGGCCACGCCGTTGAGCGCCTTGTCGGCCTGAGACCACAGGGCCTTCTTCTCGGTCCATTCCTGGGTGGTTCCTTTGGAAGGATTCAGAGTCTTCCGATCAAAGACCATCAGGGTGTTGTTGTCTTTCTTTCCCCCAACGACCGCCAGACAATCACCCACAATCGCCGGCGCCGCCGGGCAGCTCGCCAGAACCATCTGCGATTTCATGTTGGATCGGCTGCTTGCCTTGCTCTTCTTGTTTGCTGGGGCGCGATAGGACTCCGCCCGGTATTCGCGCAGACTCGCCGATGACTTGTAGGATCGAAGGTCGGGATTGGCCAGCAGCGTGTGGCCGCCGCGCAAAACCGTTTCGCTATCGAGCGCAATGCATTCCGGGTCGGGTCCGCCGGGCCAGGCGATGATCGTGGTCCGGGTATCATCTTCTGCAGCGGGTGTCTGGCCGGTGCGCGCGTCCACAATCCCCGGGAAGAGCGCGTAGTCCCCGGCTCGCAGGTTCTGTCCCACCAGGGCAGGGTGGCCCACGAGACCAAAACCGTCGTCAAGCCAGGAGTAGTGCTCCGGCAACTCAATAGGCTCGTGCCAGCGCGCCCAATGCGGCTGCCCCGTCTTCCCGTCCAGAGCGAAGCTCGACCACCCGTTGATTTGTTGAAAGCCCGCGTTGCCATACACCACGCCATCCACCACCAGCACAGCCATGACCGGCCAGGTGTTGACCATCTTGTCATAGACCATGATCTTGCGTTCAGCGGGCGCCCCACGCCAGCGCCAGATTAACTCGCCATTGGCGGCATCAAGGCAGTACACCCATCCGTCCCCGCTGCCGGCATACAGGCGGCCGTCGGCGATGGCCGGGGCGGTGTAAACAGGCCCACCGGTCCAGAACGACCATGCCTCGATACCATCGCTGACACGGACGGCCCGAAGCAGACCCGTGCTGAGACCGTAGAAGGCCAGACCTCCGGCTGTGACCGGAGGGGTGGCACGGTCCAGCCATTCCCAGCGGTTCTGAAAATGCCCCGGCGGGACAGCCAAGGATTGCGCCAGAGGCTTTGCCATTCGCAGCGTGACAGTCGTTGGCACCCCTGACACGCAACCCCCTTGATGGCGCGCATCCCCGCGATACTGCGGCCAATCCCCGGCCTCCATCCTCACACTCCCAACCAGATCTTTGCCATAGGCGATTCCCTTGAACAGAGGATGTTCAGGCTTCTCAGACACCTGCTGCAAGATGGTCTTGTTGGCCATAAAGCCAGCTGCGCCGCGCTCGAAAAAAGAGCAGTTGCAGACACTTGGAAAGTAGTTGAGCACGCCACCGGCTGCAATGGGCGGGATCGCGCAGGGCGATTTGTAGTAGAAGGACAGGTGGCCCAACACGCCTTCGAAGGCCGGGACCCAGGCGCGGTAGCCGCAATGGCCCCCCATACGAATTCCGAAGGGCGTTTCAAGTTTTTGTCCAGTGTTGGCATCCAATTGGCCGTTAATCGTGCTCTTGATAAACGCCATGCCCTGAAGCGTGGGTTTGTAGAGGGGTTTCTCCGACGACCACAGCAATTTCCCGCTGGCAGTCTCGAAGATATGCATCCGGCGCTCCAGCCGCTGCATCGCCAGATGGCCCTCCGGTCCCACCACCATCATGCTCATGTTGTGAAGATTGTAGTTATGGTAGCGCCCGCTCCATTCCTGGCGGTATTCCTCCAGCCATGCTCCTTCCTTGTTTTCCCAGACCAATGTTCCGTTGGAGTCCAGGCAGGCCAGCCGCGCGCCCTCACTGAAGAAAAACAGCCGCCCGCCGTGAAGGGCCACGTTCTGATGATTGATCATCCGCTTCTCATCGTGCCGCCAGACAAGCCGCCCCTCCTTGAGATCATGGCAAACGAATGCCCCTGTGCGCTTCGGGTTCGGCGTCTCTTTCTTTTCCTCGTATCGCTCTCCCCGCTGCCGGGCTGCCAGATACGCATTCACCTTGGCGGTGTGCTTCATGAGGCTTCCCACGGTTTCCGGGTCGGGCCAGTCGCTCAAGAGAGCATACAGAGAATCGTTTTCGATGCCGATCCAGGTCACCCGGCGGTCTGCCTCGTCGGGAAACCGGATGACATCGAGGTCTTTGCCCGTTTCGGCGTCTATCACCAGGACACGGCAGTCGTCGTCTCCAACCAGGTAGATGCGGCCCTTGTGAAGCGCGCAGATTTGGGCGTCCGGCTCCACGGTTTTGGGCAGCTCGCGATTCCAGACCACCTGGCCGTTGTAGAGGCTTCGGGCAAGCATCCGGCCGACCAGCAACCGGCGGTCGGTTCCCAAACCATAGCGTTGCAGCCAGTCATAGAGTTCGATGCGCAGCCCACCGTCAACCAGCAGGGAACCCTGATACGCCGTGTAAAAGGGCATGGCCGCAAACTGGAGCATCGCCGGAAGAGCGAATGCCGTGTCTTCCGACGCGGGATTGTTATCCGCGCGGCGCACGCGGTGCGTCCACCAGTCGCTGCCAATCAATTCGGGTTTTGTAAGAATTTTCTCTGCGATGAATGCGCGGCCCCGGATGGGAGAGATCACCCGCAAAGCCTCTGCCTCAGGCGTCTCCGGCCCGGTGATCAGCAAATCCAACAGATGGTCCGCATGCGGGAGATGTTCGGCGCTTCCCTGCTCGACGAACAGCGTCTTGCCCAACAAACCCGCTTCGGCCGCCCTGGCACGAACGGCCTGCGCCTTCCCGGCTTCCGGGAGCAACACGTGCACGACCCACCGTGGATTGCGCGCCAGTTCCATCGCGGCATCCACGCAATCGGCCCGCGTCACGCAGGCCAAGCCGCCACCCGACTTCGCCAATTGCGCCAAGACCGCCTGGGGCGAAACCGGACCGCCGGATACCTGTCTCGCCTCTGTGCCGGCGGATGGAACAATCCCGCAAATGCTCGCGGCGATAAGCGCCAACAATATCACCGATAATCTGGATGCGATCATGGCAAGAATACTCCTGCTTTCTGTCATGGTTGGTCCTCCCGTATCCTCAAGTCCTCGCACGCCTCGCGCCGAATCGCGTCGATGCCCGGGCACGAGGCGCGAAGCCCCGGCGCGTCGATCGTCCCGTTGCGGATGCCCTCGAGCCACAGGGCGTGGAACGGCGGGAGCGGATGGAACTGCTTCCGCGGGTCGCGGACAAGGACGCCGCGTTCGTGCTTCGGCAGGTAGTCCGCTGGCACACCCTCGCCGGGCCAGCTAACGCTGAAACCGCGCAAATCGAAATCGTCAATGTTTGCGGCCACAAGCGCGGCGCGCGCCAGCCGCGCCTCGGGGACCGCGATCGAGCTTTGCAGGGAATCGGAGAGATCCTTCACGGACTCAGGATCCTCGATCCAGGGCATGCGCATGGCGATCTGCGAGAGGTGAATCTGCTCAAGGCGCCCGCCGTCGCCGCCCGTGAGAAGGATGCGACCGTCGGTGTTAAGCGTTACGTTCTGAATCGCCACGCGCCGAATGCGGCCGACCGGCCTGGCGTCGTGATCAAACCCCACGATCTTGTTGCAGCGCCGCCGGCAGAGGTCGAGGTGCAGGGGCCGATTGAGCGTTATCCCGCAGTCGGTGTCGACCACGAGGTTGCTGACGGCAATATCCTCAACTGTCGCCCCATCCTGCGAGAAGATTTGCACGGCGCGCGAGCTGCGGTGGACCACGCAGTTCGACACAGCCACATGCCGCACGTCGTGCCAGGTCTCGGTGCCGATCTTGAAGGCCGCGCAGTTCGAGCGCAGCAGGCAGTTTGCGACAACCACGCGCTCGCAGGACCGCGACCCGTGACAGGTCTTCAGCACGATGGCATCGTCGCCGGTCTCGATGTGGCAGCCCGTGATGATCACGTCGCGGCAGCCGTCGATATCCAGGCCATCGCTGTTGCCGGAGTAAAGATAGTTGAAAAGGCGCGCGTCGCGCACGGAGACGCCGTCGCACGAGGCAAAGTGGCAAGTCCAGCCCGGGCTGTTGCGGAGCGTCACACCCTCGACGCGCACATCGCGGCAGTGGAGGAACTCGACCATCGGCCGGTAGCGCGGCCCGCGCGAACCGGTCCATGTATATGGCTTCCGCTCGGAGGCTGGGCCGTGGTACGCCTCGACGTTGCCATCAATGACTCCCGGACCGCGGAGGCCAACACCCTCGGAGTCAACCGCCAGGATGAAGTGACGCGTCGGCCCGCCGCGCGTCAGGTGGCGGGAGATGGCGTCGTCGGGCGGATGCTCCGGGAAGTCGGCGATATCGGGCGATGCCAGCAGAACCGCGCCCGGCCGAAGATCGAGCGTCACGCGCGACCGTAAGCGGACCGTTCCGCTCAAGTAGGTCCCCGCCGGGAAGACCACCGCGCCGCCGCCCGACTCCGCAACCGCGCGCACCGCTGCATTGATGGCTTCGGTGCATTTGGTTACCCCATCGCCTACTGCGCCATGGTCGGTCACGCGATGCGGCGCGCCCCCTCCGACTGTGGCATTGGTTTTCATTCTTGTTCCTTCCATCGAGTGTCAAATACCAGCGGCAAGCCAGACCGACAGAACACGATTTACTTTGGCTCCCCTTGCGGATCCTTGAAAGACTCCGGACGGGCATCCTTATACTTGTCCAGCGCCGCCTGCAGAATCGGCCGCGCCTTCCGGGCTTCCGGGTCATCGGCTTTGGCTGCCACTTCCTCGCCGCCGGGCAGAACTTCGACCAGCTCGCCGCCGCGACTCATCTTGTAGCGTTGGTTCCGTGCCCATTCACTGCCCGTGGGGCCGCCGTCTCGGGAGTGCCAACAGTATATCCATTCGCGCTGGTCGCCCTTCTCGCCCTTGAGCTGCGGCAGAAAACTCCGTCCGTCAATCTTCAGTTCCTCGGGCGCCTTCACCCCGGCCGCTTCACACACAGTTGGCATAAAGTCGCTGAAATCCACAAGGTCTTCCAACACGCGGCCTTTCTTAATATAGCGGGGCCAACTCGCAATCAACGGAACGCGCGTCCCGCCGTCCTCCATCTTGCCTTTGCCGCCCTTGATTGACCTTCCGTTGCACTGTGATGTGACGGGGTTGGGTGACCCGTTGTCACCCGCGAAGAGGATAATCGTGTTCTCGCGTATTCCTAGATCATCCAATCGGCGAGCGAGCCTGCCGACCATCTTGTCCATGTATGCCACCATATCTGAAAAATACTGGGCGGCCATATTATCATCCG
>Ga0101944_10001821_pt1 | contig 39774 bp, 28 predicted proteins | sample DewCreD2012metaG_FD_75245 | JGI IMG/M metagenome (GOLD analysis project Ga0101944, IMG submission 75245) | Hot spring sediment bacterial and archeal communities from British Columbia, Canada, to study Microbial Dark Matter (Phase II) - Dewar... ... | reverse complement strand
AGCCCCTGTTCACCTGCGAGTACATGGTGCCGTGCACCTGGGACTGGACGATGTATCGCGGGTGGTACAAGGGGAAGCGGGAGTTCGGCAGTGCCCGGGTGCCGTGGGAATTCTGCGTGGCCGAGTGGAGTTCCCAGTTTCTCGGCGACCGGGCCTACCGGATCAGCGAGGCCGAAAAGCGGAACCTCCGTTGGGAGGCCGAGCAATTCCGCAAGGGGCGGCTCTGGCACCGCTGGGATTACCCGTTCCAGGTCGGCTCGACCGTGTTCGACGCCCAGCACGAGATCATCGGCGCGTATCTGAACACGAACTGGCGGGCGTTCCGCACCTGGGGCGTCTCGGCCATTTCGCCCTGGGAGCACCACTTCTTCTGGAGCCTCCGCAAGGGAGTCGACAAGAGCCGCAAGGAACTCCAAGTCGACTGGGAAAACCTCCAGCGGCCCGGATTCAGCGCCGATTACATCGACCGCCGGTACGAGCGCATGGACATGGCCTTCGAGCTTTCGGACTGGATCCCGACCGCCGACGGGCGGGCGATTCTGCGGAACAATCGGCCGCTTCTGGCCTACATCGGCGGCAAGCCGGCAGCGTTCACGAGCAAGGACCACAACTTCGAGGCGGGCGAAACGATCGAGAAGCAACTGATCCTCATCAACAATTCGCGGCAGACAGTGACCGCCAACTGCCAGTGGTCCCTCGATCTACCCAAGCCGATCACGGGCGTTCAGATGGCGGCGATTCCGACCGGCCAACAACAGCGCATTCCGCTTCGCCTGGCCCTGCCGCCTCGGCTGGCGCCGGGAGAATATGAAATCAACGCCCAGGTGACCTTCACGAGCGGCGAAGTGCAGAAGGACACGTTTGCGGTCCACGTGGTGCGCCCCAGCGTCGCTCAACCGATTGCGGCAAGGATCGCCGTTTTCGATCCGAAGGGCGAGAGCGCCCAACTCCTGCGCGACATGGGACTCGCCTTCCAGCCGGTCCAGGCCGACGCGGATCTTGCCGGCTTCGACGTCCTGGTCGTGGGCAAGGCGGCGCTGACGGCGGACGGGCCGGGGCCAAACCTCGGCCGCGTGCGCGACGGCCTGAAAGTCCTCGTCTTCGAACAGCCCTCGGAGGCCCTTGAGAAGCGGCTGGGGTTTCGCGTGACCGAGTACGGCCTGCGCAAAGTCTTCAAGCGGTTGCCGGACCATCCCATCCTCGCCGGGCTCGCCGAGGATCACTTGCGCGACTGGCGGGGCTCGGCCACGATCCTGCCGCCGCGGCTGGACTACACCACGAGCAAGAGCTTCGGCGGCCCGGCGGTCCGCTGGTGCGGCATCGAGGTGCCCCGGGTGTGGCGGTGCGGCAACCGCGGCAATGTGGCCTCGGTGCTGATCGAAAAGCCGCCGCGGGGCGACTTCCTGCCGATCCTCGACGGCGGCTACAGCCTCCAGTACAGCCCGCTTCTGGAATACCGCGAAGGCAAGGGCCTGGTGCTGTTCTGCCAACTCGACGTGACCGGCCGCACCGAGCCGGACCCGGCCGCCGAAAGTCTGGTGCGCAACATGGTCCAGTACGTTGCCGCCTGGAAGCCATCGCCGCGCCGGCAGGCGCTTTACGTCGGCGGCGACCCGGCCCGGCGCCATTTGGAGTCCGCGGGCATCGCGCTGAAATCCTACGAGGGCGGGAAGCTTTCGCCCGAGGAGGCCCTCATCGTGGCGGCCGGTGGCGGCCAGAAGCTCGCCGAGAGCCGGGCGGAGGTCGCCGATTTTCTCAAGGCGGGCGGCCATCTGGTGGCGCTCGGTTTGGACGAACAGGAAGCCAACGTATTCCTGCCGTTCAAGGTTGGCATGAACCGGGCGGAGCACATCGCCGCGTATTTCGACCCGCCCGCCGCCAACTCGCTCCTCGCCGGAGTCTCGCCGGCAGACGTGCATAACCGCGATCCCAGGACGCTGCCGTTGGTGTCGGCCGGGGCGACGATCCTTGGCAACGGCGTTCTGGCGCAAGCGCGGGACGCCAACGTGGTGTTTTACCAGTTCCCGCCCCATCTCTGCTCCCCTCCGCACGGCGAGCAACTCAATCTCCGACGGACGTTCCGCCGCAGCGCACTGGCCCTGGCGCGCCTGCTGGCCAACATAGGCGTCGCCGCGCCGACGCCGCTGTTGTCCCGTTTCTCGACGCCGGTGGGAGAGGGCGAGCAGAAAGCGGGTCCGTCGGTCGTGCGCAACGGCGATTTCAGCCGGGCCGGGAAAGATTCCCTGCCCGACCAATGGCTGTTTTCCGCCGACGCGAGCCAGGCGACCTGCACGCGCGAGCGGTTGGGCGAGAACGGCCCTTGGGCCGTGCGTTTGACCGTGGTTGGCAAGAAGGACAAGGGCCAGACATCCGTCATGCTCGCCCAGCACGACGTGCCGGTGCGCAAAGGCCAGTGGTACCGCATCTCGCTCAGGGCCCGCGCCGAGGGCCTGGCGGACAAGGCCGTCAACCTGGCCCTGCAGAGCACGAAAACATGGACGCCGCTGTTCGACTACGAGTCGTTCACCCCCACGGAACAGTGGCGCAGCTTCCAGTTTCTGGTCCAGAGCAAGGGCGAGGCCGAGCGCGACACGCGGTTCCAGATTTGGCACGGCGAGGTCGGCGTCCTCTGGCTGAGCGATATCGCCATGACGCCCGTCGCCCCGCCTGGAAGCGAGGGCCGATGGCTCGACGGACTCTATCTCGATCGGCCCGAGGCTTGGGACGATCCCTATCGCTTCTTCCGCTGGTGACCGAAGTTTGCGATTGCCCCAGGATGCCGAAATCCGTACCATGGGGAGAAAATGGAAGATGGGGCAGGGTTTGCCTCTTCCCTAGGCAACCCGGGATTTCGTGCTGGCATGGATGGCAGCGGCGAGCGGTGGTACGAGCTTCATGCGGGCGTTGGGGGGCCTTGCCCGCACGGGAATTTCGTCGGCGCGGCGTCGCACCTTGCGGGTGGAGCACCCATGAAGCCCCTGCGATTCACCGATCGTTTCAAGACCCTGTATGGCTTTGGGATACGGCTCGCCGAGTCGACCGAGGCCGACGCGGTGTTGTTGTTGCTCGACGGTCCGGCCGATTGGGCCCGGCTGAAGAATCTCGCCGGACAACAGAAAGTGATCGTGGCCGCCGACACCCCGGCGGAACTGGAAGGGGCCAAACAGGCGGGACTGGAAACGGTCGTGCTCAACATGCCCGACAGCCCCGTCTACGACCGTCTCACCCAGTCGCTCTTGGAAGCCGTGGCCGACGACCTGCTCGCGCCCGGCGCCTGCGTCGTGGCCATTTACAGCGGCTTCGAGGCGGACAACATCGACTCGGTGAGCATCATCAACCTCGGCGAGCACCTCGACCGGCTGACCGGACGCGACTTGCGCCAACTCGAAACCCGAGTCCCCCTCGATACGCTCAAGCTGGTGGTCGACCTGGCGGCCGAAATTGGCCGGGAGGGCCGGGAAGGAAAACCCGTTGGCACCATGTTTGTCGTTGGCGATACGCGCAAGGTCCTCGCCCACAGTCATTCCGTGGGATTCGATCCAGTACGCGGTTACAGCCGGAAGGATCGCAATCTCAACGACCCCCGCGTCCGGGAGGGGATCAAGGAAATCGCTCAGATGGACGGTGCGATCATCGTCTCGGCCGATGGCACGGTCGAAGCGGCCTGTCGCTACATCGACGCGCCGGCCACCACGATTACCCTATCCAAGGGGCTTGGATCCCGTCATTGGGCGGCGGCGGCGATCAGTCGGGCCACGAAGGCCGTCGCCGTGACGGTAAGCCAATCCAACGGCACGGTTCGCATTTTTCAAAACGGCGAGGTCATGCTGCGAATCGAGCCCATCCATCGTCGGCCCATGGTCTGGAAGGACTTCGAATACGAGCCCCCCGCCGGTGGAGAAACTCGCCAGAAGGCCAAGCCGGAAACCGGGAAGCCGAGCCCGGCCTGACACCGGAGGCCGAACGGTTAGCGATTCGACCCTGTGCCATCGAATTTGGCGTGAGGCCCAAGGCCCTGAAGGACCGTCACTCGGGCCGCACCATGACAAGCTCAAACTGATAGCGGCGATACGGGTCGTTCGGCTGGAGCAGACGGATATCGAGGTGGCTTTTCGGCGGACCTCGCGGCGCGGGAACTTCGTAACGGAACAGTCCCGGATCGTTGGTAATCCGGCGGGCGAAGCCGTAGCGGCCGATCACCACCCTGAGCAAACCGGCCGGGTCTCCCGTCGTCCCCTCCAGGGTAATGCGCTCAACCCGCTGATGAGAGTTAAAGTAATACGTCAACGACCCGGCCACATCGTCAAGAGCGGTCCCAGTCACCAGCGGCACACGATACCCATGAAGAGGTAGTTGCGAGAGCCCCGCCGAGACCCAGGGCCACCGCTGGATAACCCAGTCGGGCGTGACATCGAACCGGAGGACGTCGGCCAAATCGATGCGGGCCGGCGGGTCGCCGGCAACGCCGAGGGTCGGGCTGGCCGATGAGACCCCCTTGGCGCCCATCGGGGCGGCTGTCGGCGAATCGACCGATATCCGCGCCCCGGCCGGGCCAATCCCGTCGCTGGTCCCCTCAGCTCCCGTGCCCAGCGACAAGAGCGGCGCCACGCGATGTTTGGCCTGAAGATACCAATCCTTGGCGTTGTAGAGCACAGGCGGCGCGCTGACCGCCGCGATGGGCAGTAGGATCCAAAGCAGCCGTTTCGGCATAACCTTTCCTTCCCCCGACGCTTGGCGCCTTGCCAAACAGGAAACCATTCACAAGCCGGCGACGGGCTGATTTTTCGGGCCGTTTGGGATCGAAAAACTTGCGTGCCCCCTAACCGGCGAAGGGGACAGGCCCGGGTTCGCGGGTTTGGCCGCGACCATCGGGACGGTCCCAGCGATGGACTACCTGAACAGAAAGGGATTCCCGCGCGGGCCGCGAAGGCGTTCTCCGTGGAGCGGCCCCTTGGCGATGCGTCCGCGCGCGGGCCGCCGCATGAGCATCCGCGCCGCGGGAACCGCGCGGGAAATGGAACAAGGCAAACCATCCCCCTTGCCGTCTTGGCCCCCTTATGCCAATCGGCAGGCGCAGGCCGTTTGCTTTGCCAAGGCTGGGAAGGCGTGTCAGAAGGCCCAACGCCCTCGCTTTCGCGTTGCTCGGCACAACCGGCGCCGCCGGACGGATCGCCCGGGACCGCCCGCCTCGGCGATCCGCAAGCAAGAAATCGTTCCCCGCAGCGAAGGGGCCATGCAGCCTGCGGCCGCGTTAAGCCTTAAAGCGACAGGACGAATTCCACGAGGTCGTCCAGTTCTTTCTCGCTCAGATGCTGGTCGCCGCGCAGACCGTGGCGCCCTTCGAGCAGGAGTTCCTTGACGGTCAGATAGCGGCCGTCGTGCAGATAGGGCGCGGTGCGCCACACTTCGACGAGGGTGGGCGTGTCAAAGCGGTCGGTCCGCTCCATCGGTCCGCGCGAGCCCACGTTATGCGCTTTAAGGTCGGTGTAAAGGGGGGCGGGATGACAGCGCGCGCAACCGATGCGAGGGCTTTCGAAGAGCCGCTGCCCCCGCTGCGCCGCGGGGCTGAGCCGGCCCTCGACGAGTCGGGGGCTGGGCACGGGCCTGAGCGACTTGAGATAGGCGTCGATCGCCACGGCTTCTTCTTCCGGACGGTTGGAGAACAAGATGTGGCGGATCCCGGACCGCACCGCCTCCTCGGCCGACATGCGCACCCCCTCGGCCATGGCCGGCGGGGTTTGGTGCGCCCAGACCATCGACTTCGTATTCTTCGCGTTGCCCACCCCGTCGTTCATCAGGTCCCAGTTCAGGCCGTCGACGCGCGCGTCGGGATGGCAACTAGCGCAGCTTTGCCACTGTTGGTAGCAGATCGTGGCGTCGTGGAAGAGCAGTTCGCCGCGGCGTTCGAGAGTCAATTGGGGCTTTTTGCCCAGGGCGATCGCCTGGGGAGCGGCGGGCTCGAGGGCGCGGGGATCCACCACGGCCACGCTGTCGCTGAAGAACTCGGCGACGTAAAACCTCTTGCCGGCGGCCGCCAGCCCTCGCGGCCCCTGGCCAGGCAGAGCGATCCGCCGCCATAGGCTCGCCCCGAGGCTCGGATAGATCGGCCAGGCGACGATCATCGGGGACATGCTCCGCGCCGCGTCGCTCAACAGGACCGACTGGTCGATGACCGCGACCTGGTGAATCCCGCTCAGGCTCACGCAGACCATGGTTCCGTCGGCGCTGCACGCCACGTCCCAGGGATTGCCCGCCCCGCTGTCCTGTTCGTCCATCCCTACGGTCCGCACCACGCGGCGCTGGGGGATGTCCAGGATGCTCAGCACGTTGACGTTGATCCACCCCATGTCCACCCGAAACGGCGTCTTCTGGAAATTGGACAACAGGTGCGTGACCAGGGCGTGCCTTCCATCCGCCAGGACGCAAACGCCGCGCAACCCGTTGGCCCCGTGGGGAAGCTCGATGGATGCGGTTTCGTGGGTGCGCGTGTCAATCAGCGTGACGACGGGCGAGACGTCGCCGCGAAACTCGTCGTCGGTCCGCGTGTTCGGCAAGTGGTTGGCCACGAGCACGGTCCGGCCGTCGGGCGTGACCGCGGCGGCGACCGGTTCGCGCACCGCGGGCACGCGAGCCAGTTGCCTGGCCGCGTCAAGATCAATCGCCGACACGTCGTTGTCGAAGCGATTGCAAACGTAGACCCGTTTGCCGTCGGGGGTCGCCACGGGGCCCATGGCCGTATGGCCGACGGGAACCGCGGCCCTTCTTTCGCCGGATTGGGCGTCGAGCACCAACACCGTGCTCTTGGGGGCGGCGCAGGCGACGACGAGCTTGGCGCCGTCGGGCGTGAGGGCAAGGCCCGTCGGCTCGCCGGGCACCTCAACCCGACGCACGACCGACCCGCTGGCCAGATCGACCCAGGCCACGTTGCGGGCGTCGGCATTGGCCACAAACAGCGTCTTGCCGTCCTTGGAAACCGACAAGGCGCAGGGGCCTTGGTATCCTTCGGCCGGCTCAGCGCCGACCGCGCCCGGCCCTGATCCCTGGAGCAAGGCCCAGATCATGGCAAGGCCCAAGGCGCCGGTCGCCTGGCCGCGAATTTGTGCCCTTCGGGCAAAAGGAAAATGGTCTGCGCTCATTCCCCAAAGCCGCTCCTGGGAGTGAAAACCCCGCCTCGCTTGCCCCATTCGACAAACATCCTCAGTTTTAAGCCAATCCCCCAACGGGGACAATCCCCGTTGGGGGATACGAGGCTGGGGAGCGGCTGATTTTTGGGCCGTTTCGGGCCGAAAAACGCGCCCGCTCCCTTACCGGCAAGGGGAACAGGCCCGGGAACGGCCGTGAACGGTTGGGATTTCAGATATGCTCCGTGGCGATGCCGTACATCTGGCCGTAGGCCTCGAAGTCGCGGACGTGGTCGCCGTAGATGAACAACTGGTGGAAGCCCTTGGTGTCGCGGACGTCGGCGGGACCATCGATGGCCAGTTCCACCGAGGTTCGGCATCCGCCGGCCGGGGGCGTTTCGAGATTGCGGAGCACTTTGCCCCGGCCGAGGATCATCTTGCCCGGCCCGACAAACTGCATGATCGTCACCTCCTGCCCCTCTTTCCAGAGGACCTGCACCGAAACACCGATGTCCGATTCGGAGTGGCTCCGCAGGATGAACGGTTCCGAGGGCTTGTCGAAGCCGTGGAGCTTGGTGGGGGCCACGCAATGGGCGCCGATGAAGGTGTTGCGCACGGTGTCCGGCACCGGATCCTGCATGAAGCCTGGCTTGTCCAGCAAGCGGCAGCAGACCATGTGCCCGATCGCCCCCTCGACCACCGCCTCGCAGATGGCGGGAATGCCCGCGTCGAGCAGCCTCGCCCAGGCCAGGCACGGCGGGGTGGGCATCTTCCGGTCCATCACCGCCCCCAGGCAATCCATGCTGATCCCCTGGCAGTTTTCCTCCTTGAGGATCTTCAGCGCGGTGACGTAGGCCCGCGCGGCGTTGATCAAATCCTCGCGCGTCGGCTCGACGATTTTCTTGGCGGTCTTCTGGTATTCCTCGACGATGGCCATGACCTCGGGCGTGGCCCCGACGGTCTTGAGCGTCTCGGTGAACCGGGTGCGCGGCAAGCGGCGGATCTGGAGCCCGACCGGCTCGAGCACTTCGTCCTTGGTCGCGTTGCCGGCGATGATCGCCACGCGGGACCGGCGCACGTCGAACGCCGTGCGGACCATCTTCATTCCGAAGCGGACCGGCCCCAACTCGAAATCGCTCGTCGAGGCCAGGTACACGCCGGGCCGCTTGGCCAGCGTCTGGATGTGGCCGGTGAAGCAGGTCCCCAGCCAGGCGTAAATGATCGTGGGCACTCCCGCCCCGGCGATCTTGTTCACCCGGCCCCATTCGACCATGTGCAGCGGGATGACGATCACGCCCTTGGGCCTGGTTTGCTGGAGCTTCTTGACGAACGCGTCCACCGCTTCGTCGCCGTGAAGGGGCTCCGGCTCGAAGGCCACGCGGACCTTCAATTCCTTGCCGAATTTCTCGATCTGTTGCTTGCACTTGGCCACGAACCCGTCGTGCGCCTTGTTTTCCCACGATGTTCCAGGCCAGCCCAGCCAGTATTTTTCCTTGGGCCGGAGAAAGACCACGGAGACGTCCGGCCAGTCGTTGGGCGTCTCCGGTTGGGCGAGCATGGCCGCTTCGGCCGCGGTTGCCGCCCGGAGCAAGAAGCCGCCGACCACGCTGCCGCCGGCCGCCAGAAGCAGGTCTCGCCGATTGATCCCGCCACACGCATGAGAACACATCCCGTGATGGCACATAATGCTGCCTCCTCGATTCAAGACCGTGGATTGAACCCGCAAATCCGGCGCGCCAAGTCCAGGGGCTGGAACCCCCGGGCCTTTCGTAAGGGGCGTGGAGGATGGACCGTTCCGCCACCTGCTTCCCCCCTCGCGCCGCGACGCCATCATTCAGCAACCAGGTCGTGATTGTCAAGCCGCGATCCTCGTTTGGGGGAGCGTCGCCTGGCGGGCCGCGTAATCGCCACGGCCGAGCCGGCGGCCGCTCGGAAGCAAGGCGAACCGGGGATGGGACGGCGGATGGCGGGCCTTGACGGGCCCTGGGGACGGTGGTAAGGTCGCTTTCAAATCAGGCCCAAGGGAAGGCATCATGACCTCGTGGTATTATCAGCATTCCGGTGGAGTGGCCGGTCCCGTTTCCCTGGACGAGTTGCGCGCCCGAGTCGACGCCGGCGAAATCGACGCGGACACCCCGACCCGCGAAGGCCCTGACGGCCCTTGGCGCCCTGCGGCGTCCGTGGAAGGGCTGTTTCCCACGCCGGTGGGCCCCGGTCTTGCGGCCCTGGCCGAGGAAGGCGCGGAGGACAGCGAGGCCCCGGCCGATCGCATCGAGGAGCAAGAGCACCTGGTGCGGCGTTCCCCGTTGACGCTCCGCCCCTGCGCCGATTGCGGGAAGATGGTCTCGCGCCACGCGCGGGAATGCCCGGAATGCGGCCGGGCCTTCCGCGCGTCGACGTTCGAGGTGCCGTATGCCGGCGAGCACCCGATCCCGGTCTGGGCGTTCTTCACGGTCCTGGCCGTTGCGTTTTTCGTGGTCAGTCCGCTGTTGGTCCACCGGTTGGTGCTTTCGGTGTTTCCCCAGGGACCTGGCGACGAAATGGCCAGCCAGGTGGCGATCGTGGTGGCCGGGTGTTACGTCTTTTCGATGCTCGGATGCGCCGGGCTGGGCGGCGCGGTGGGGGCGCCCCGCATGGCCTATTTCACCGGCCTTTTGCTCGGGTTGTTTTTCGGCCCGTTGGGGGTCTTCGCGGCCTTCGCCATCGACAAGCGGCCGCACTGCCCCAATTGCTACGACCGGCTCAATGGCCTGGCTCGCGAATGTCCCTCGTGCCACTCGGGACTCAACTGGGTTCTCACCCGGCGATGGTATTGAGCGGCTTGGGCGGATGACCGGCGTTTGCGTCCCGGCAGTCGTTCACGGGGACAGGCGCGTTCTTCGCTCCGAAACGGCGCAAACCATGCGCCCGTCCCCGGCCTGCCGACGGTGACGCGCCTCGAAGGCAACGGGCGCGGCGACGACGAGGGGCTAGGGTTTCGGCGGTCGGGCGAGGGCCTTGGCGCGGGCAGCGAGTTTCTTGTCGCTCGTCAATCCAGCCACCCGCTTCATCGTGGCGACCACCTCCTCCCCGCGCGCGGCGCCCAGCCTTTCGGCGATCGCGACCGCGGCCAGGCACGCCTCTTCCCTTAAGGCGGCGTTGTCCAGGTGGGCCGCGACGGCGGCCAAGGCCTCGGCCGTGGCTAGGTTGCCCAAGGCGCTGAGCACAAGCCGCTTTTCCTCGTCGCGGTCGGCCAGGCGCATGGCTTCCGTAAGCGAGGCCAGCTTGTGGGCCTCCGTGGCCTCCTGCTGGGGCACGAGGCGCACAAAACCCCGCAAGGCCAGGACCTTCAACGTGCGGCTCGGAGGCGATTTGAGGATCTCGGCCACGGCGGGCAAGGCGTCGGCGGTCGGCCACTCGCAAAGCACGCGGAGCGCGGCGTCCTTCACCTGGGCGTCGTTTGCCGAGGCGGCGGCCCTGACGGTTTCCAGGGCCTTCGGACCTCCGGCCGTCCGCAGCGTCCGCAGCAGCGCCAGTTTCGCCTCGCCTTGCGCGTTGGCCAGCGCGTCGCAAATCGCGTCCACGACGGCCGGCGGCGCCGAGACCGCGGTGAAGGCAATGCTTTCGCCTTCGGCGACGGTCTTGCTGACCCGCACGCCGCCCACCTGGTAGTCGACCCGGAGCTTCTTGACGATGCCGTGTGCGGGATCGCCGAAATTGCCGTTCGAGGCCTCGACGGCCAGCGCGCCGGACTTGACCAGGGCGGCCACCTTGTCCGTCACGTCGACCGCCGGGCCGGCGGGAAGATCGCCGTATTGGGCCTTGAGGATGACGACGTTTCCGCCGGCGGGGCCGCTCAGCCGGGCGCACAAAGCGCCCAGCACGTTTTCGGCCGCCTGGATTTCCGCCGCCGAGGGGGCCTTGAGCAGGATGCCGAGCACGGCGGGCAACTCGGCGAGCCCCGCCTGGTCGCGCAGCGCCCTGAGCGCGGCCAGCCGCACCGCCGGCTCCGCGTCCCCGGCCGCCCGGAGCAGGCTGGCCGCCGCCTGGCCGGCCTTGCGCTGCGCGATCATTTCGACGGCCAACGCCCGAACCTTGGCTTCCTTGTGGCCGAGCATGGCGGCGATGGCCGCCTCGGCCTCCTTGCCCGGAAAGTTGCTCAGGCACTCGCGCGCCGTGGAGGCCAGCGCGCCCTCGGCGGAGAGCGAAAGCTCGGCCAGGAGGGCCACGGCGGGAGCATAGCCCAAGCGCGTGACGTTCCGCACCGCGGCCACGCGGACCGCCTCGGGGCCTTGGGAGGCCAGGGCGAGCAAGGCCGCCCCCGCGGACGCATCGCCACGCTGGCCCAGCGTCTGGATGAGCAGGATCTGCTTGTCAACGGGCAGCTCGGGCAGGGCGCCGGCCAAGGCGGCGGTAACCTCGGGGCCGCGCATCTGAAGGGCCGTTTGCGCGGCCGCCGCCGCCAGGGCGTAGTCCGCGCCGCGGATCGCCTCGAGCATCAGGGGGACGCCGTCCTTGGCGCGCAAGAGAATGGAACTCCGCAGCGCGCCGACGCGAACCTGTTGCGGCGCGTGGGCCAGGCCGCGGAGCGCGTCGTAGATCTTGAGGGCTTCGGCGGTCTGGCCTTGACCGGCCAGCGACTCGGCGCAACGGAACAGCCCATCGCAAAAATCCATCAGCTTGTTGCCCGAGGCGCCCGCCATGGCCGACCCGATCGCCTGGGCCGCCTGGATCGTGCCGATGTTGCCGAGGGCACGCGCCGCGGCCTGGGCGACCTCGGAGTCCGGATCGGCGAGCAGTCTGGCCAAGGCGTCGACGGCCTTCGCATCGCGGCGCGCGCCGAGACTGCCGATGACGCCGATCAGCGGCCGTCCCCGAACCTTGCCCAGGGCCTCGCGCAAGGCGGCGTCCACGGCGGGGTCGCGCATGGGCTCCAGGGCGTAGCGGGCCATGTGCGACAGGTTCTCGTCGCCGAGCAGCGACGCCAGGACCGGCACGGCCTTCGCGGTGCCCAGGTGCGCCAGCTCGCGGCAGGCGTCGGCTTTTTCCTTTTGGGTAGCGCCCGATTGGAGCACCGCGATCCAATGGGCCTCATCGGCCGCAAACGCCTGAGCGGCGGCCGGGATCCAGAGGGCCAGGGCAAGCAAACGCGCGACGTTCCGCATGGTGGCGTTTTCTCCTTCGCGATGGATGGGGGGACGTCGGTCCGGCTTCGCACGCCGGGCCTCTCGAACCGTAGCCGTTCCCAGGCCGGGGACTGGCTCGTTTTCCAGCCCGTTTCGCGCTGAAAAATGTGCCTGTCCCCTCACCGGCCAGGGGGACAGTCCCATTTTCGCGGACTTCGCCGCGAAAATCGGGACAGTCCCCCTGAATGGTTGCCTCGAACCTGGTCGCGTGTTCCTTCCCCGAGGCCTTAACGGCCGTTTCCGACCCGGCGGGCGCCGCGCGGGGGAAGAAACTCCGCGTGTGGGGTCGGCTTCTAGTGTAGCGACCCGGCGGGGCGGCCGCCAGCGTAGGCAAGCGGTCGAACTTCGGCGGTCGTTTCTCCGCGACGTCCGCTCGCCGGGCGGCCGAGGATCCCGCCCCGCCCGACCGGCAACGCCGGGCCCCGCGCCCGTTTTTTGCCGCCGCGCGTCAACGCAAGGGGGTTGGCAGGAAGTCCCAATCGAGGACCATCTTTTCCGTCAGCGCGCGTTTGAGTTCGAGTTCGACTTCGCTGTACTTGGGATTGCCGGCGAGGTTGCGTAGTTCGCCGGGATCCGCCTGGAGGTCGTAGAGTTCGTAGGTCGGCCGCGGCGTGGTGAAGTAGGCCCTGACGAATCGCTCCTCCAGCGTGCCGGCGGCGCAAGCCGCCTTCATCGCCTGCCAGCCGGGGTCGCGCTGGCTGTCCACCGGAGCGACGGCCTGGTGCGGCGTGCAATTGTAGATCAGCTTGAATCGGTCGGAACGGACGCACCGCGCCAGATCGAAGGTGGACGCGAGGATGTCGGGCCTCATGCCGCCGTCGCCGCCGTGCGGTCCCCGCTCGGCGAACACGTATTTCCGGCCGCTGAACGGTTCGCCCTTCAACAGCTTCAAATAGCTGACGCCGGTCATTTCCTTGGGCGGGGCGATCCCGGCGGCCTCCAGCATGGTTGGCGCGAAATCCTCGCCCGACACGAGCTCTGTCGTCGTCCTGCCCGGCGCCACCACGCCGGGCCAGCGGATCAGAAGGGGGACGGCGATGCCCGGGTCGTAGAGCCAGCCTTTGCCGTGCGGGAAGGCCATGCCGTTGTCGCCCATGAAAACCACCAGCGTGTTGCGTGCGAAACCTCGGGCGTCGAGGGTGTCGAGAACGTCCTTCACATCCGCGTCGAGGTGCTCGACCTCGGCGATGTAGCGGGCCAAATCGCTGCGCACGCCGGGCAGATCCGGCAGGTGCGGCGGCAGCGTCAGTTGCGCCGGATCGGGCACGCCGCGAGGGCCTTTGGCGTCCCAGACGTGGTGCGGGTCGCTGAAGCCGAGCCAGAAGAACCACGGTTTGTCTTTTGGCGCGGCGTCGAGGAACGCCGCCAATTTGCGGCCGAAGTTCTTCAACCCCCCGCCCTTCTCCACGTAGTCCACGCGTTGGGCGAACGTGCGCAGGCCGTGTTTCTTGATCACGGCGTCGATCTCAGGGCAGGCGTTCGGACCGGCGCCCGAGGGGCCGTCGAGATGATAGTGCCGCCCGCCCACGCCCGTGAAATACCCGCCCTTGGCGCGGAGCAGGTCGGGCAGGGCGGGAACTTCCGCCGGCAGCGGCGAGGTGAAACGGACCATGCGGATCGCCACCGCCGAGCGGCCCGTCATCAACGTCGCCCGCGACGGCACGCACTGCGGACAACCCACGAACATCCGGTCGAACCGCATTCCCTCGGCGGCAAACCGATCCAGGTTCGGCGTCTTCACGTCGGACCTGCCGTAGCAGCCGAGGTAGGGATAGCTGTGGTCGTCGGAGAGAAGAAACAGGATGTTTGGCCGCGGCGGGGCCGGCGCCGCGTCCGCCGGTACGCCGCCGAAAACGACCGCGGCCATCCCAACCAGCCACCCCGCGCCTGCTGACGGAAGCCGCCGCATTGGTCCACCTCCTCGCATTCGTCGCTGGTCGCCGCCGCGGCGACCTCCACCGCGCTGAACTTCCGCCGAGGTCCGGCAAGCCGACTACGATCCGAACATGGCCTTGCGCACCGTTTCGAGGTCCACGCCGAGCACCTCCTTGGCCAATCGGGCCAGAATCGGCATGTCGGCCTGGACGTGGATCGTGCGGTGGCAATGGCTGAGCGACTCGCCGGGCTTGAGGGCCGCGGCCGGCGAGAGCGATTCAATCTCGTAGAACGGGCCCAGCCCCGGCTTGCCCGGCCCCAGCGGGCCGTCATTGTACGAGTTGGCCACGTCGCCCACGTAAGGCTCGGCCTGCGGCACTTGCCAGAGGTTGTTCATGTAGGGATGCTGGGTCGGGTCGTCGGGCATGGTGAAGTGGACCAGCGTGAGCACGCCGGCCTGGAAATCGATGGATCCCAGCACGTTCTTCGCCCGACGTTGCGACGTGCCGATCTTCGAGCGGTAGTTGCCGTCGCCGAGGAAGAGGATCGCCTCGGGCAGGACTTTGAGGCGCTCGGGCGGGACGACGCCGAAATAGTCGGACCGCACCACCGGGCCGAGGCGGCTCTCGTCGCCCGGCTTGTAGGGCACGATGACCACCGTCTTCGGCCCGCTGTTGAGCATGCCCAACATCCAGATCGAAACCAGCCCCTTGTCCTTGGTCATGGCCGCGCCCTGGTTGGCGATCGTGTTGGCCGTCTCGTAGGCGACGCGGCGCACGCCGGCCTGGCTCATCTGCCGGGCCGCCGATTCGCCAAACAGGGTTGTCAAGTCGGCCGTGTCGAGCAGGCGCACGGCGCGGCTCACGCCGAGATCGAAGCAGGTGGCCGAGGCGTTCTCAAGCTGCATCCGCCGCGTCATCCGGCACACCGGCTCGCCGGCGGCCGAAACCACCTCGAACGGCCCTTCGTTCATGGCGGGGGGGGTGAACCAGTTGTCGATCGTCTGGGCGACGCCGGGCTTGAACCACAGGCTGAACTGGCCTCCCTCGGGCGAGAGCCAAAGGCGGTCCTCGCCGCCGTAATTGTTGAACTGCCGGTTCGGCTTGCCCGCCTCGATGAACGGCCGATTGAGGAACCCGAAACTCAAGCCGTCCAGCCCGCCGCAGGTCGACGTCATCACCCGCCCTTGCCACTCGGGGCACACCGCGACGCGGGCCTGACCGTCCTTGCTGGTCAACTCAAGGACCTTCGTGTGCTTCTCCAGAAAACCCTTGGCTTCGCGATACGTCATCGAATCCCCTTTCCCTTCCACGGCTTCCAAGCGGGCCGCGGGGCCTCCGACGATCAACGCCATCGCGGTCCCCAACGCCGCCAACCGCCCAGCACGCTGCCGCTTCATCGCACACCTCGCCATGCTGATCGAACGCCCTGATGGAATCCTGAATCCTCTCCCGCCCACGCGAAATCGCCCGTAGCATAGCACGCCCCGAGAATCAACGCCAGCGGCCCCGGGCCTTGGCGCCAGCGGTTCCGATCCGGCGCGCGGGCGTTCTCCGTCGGGCGGCCCGACGGGCCGACGGGCCAGACCATGGAGCCCAGACCATGGCGCTTCGGGGCTGAGGAAAACCGCCCTCTAAATTGTCTCTTCGCGCTTGGTGGGGTATTCTGGATACGGTCAAGGCCCGCTGCGCTGGATGATTCCCCTCGGAGAACGGAAGCGATGAGCCACGCCCTCGCTCCTGGCTTGGAGAACGACCGGTCGGCGTCCGACCTGATCAAGGCCGACTTCCTGCCGCGGGAAAGGCTTCGCCAGGTCCAGGACGCGCGGCTGCGGAACATGGTGCGGCTGGGCTTTGAAAAGGTTCCGCTCTATCGCCAGCGGTTCGAGGCGGCCGGGATCACGCCGGACGACGTGCAAAGCGTCGACGACCTGTCCAGGCTGCCGTTCATAACCAAGGAGGACCTCCGCGACGCCTATCCGTTGGGACTGTTCGCGGCGCCGATGAGCGAGGTGGTCCGCCTCCACGCCTCCAGCGGCACGACCGGCCGGCAGGTGCTCGTGCCTTACACGCGGGCCGATCTGGCGGTGTGGACCGAAGCGATGGTCCGCACGTTGACTCTCTCCGGCGTCGGCCCGGACGACGTGGTCCAAAACGCCTACGGCTACGGCCTGTTCACCGGCGGCCTCGGCGTCCATTACGCCGCGGAGGCCCTCGGCGCCGCGGTCATTCCCATCTCCGGCGGCAACGCCGCGCGGCAGATCGCCGTGATGCGCGACTTCGGCGCCACGGTGATCTGTTCCACGCCCAGTTTTTTCCTCCAGTTGATTGATCGGGCCGAGGAGGCGGGCGTGGAACTCCGCGGCCTGCGCCTTCGCGTCGGCGTGTTCGGCGCCGAGCCGTGGTCGGAAGAGATGCGCCAGCGGATCCAGCAGGCGGCCGGGATCGAGGCGTTCGACATTTACGGGCTGGCGGAGATCGTCGGGCCGGGCGTGGCCGGCGAGTGCTCGGTCCATCGAGGGCTGCACGTGCTGGAAGACCTCTTCTTTCCCGAGATCATCGACCCGGCGTCCGGCCGGCCGCTCCCCGACGGCGAAGAGGGCGAACTGACGCTCACCACGCTGGCCAAGCAGGCCATGCCCATGCTGCGTTATCGCACGGGCGACATCACGGCGCTGGAGGCGGGCGAGTGCCCCTGCGGACGCACGCTCCGGCGGATGCGCCGCGTCTCCCACCGGAGCGACGATCTGTTCATCGTCCGCGGCGTGAACGTGTATCCCGCGCAAATCGAGTCCGCCTTGCTGGCCGTCAAGGGGACGCTGCCGCATTATCAGATCGTGTTGACCGAGGAGGACGGGCGGGAGCGCGCCGAGGTGCAGATCGAAGTCACGCCCGACATGTTCAGCGACCGCATTGGCGTGCTCGAGGAGTTGCAGGACAACCTGACGCGCAAGGTGGCCCAGGCCGTTGGCGTCCACCTCGACGTGCGCCTGGTCGAGCCCCGCTCGTTGGCCCGAAGCGAGGGCAAGGCCCGACGCGTCCTCGACCAACGCAACCGGCCCGGCTAACCCGGAGGCGCTCCCATGAAGTTCCCCCAGCTTTCCGTGTTCATCGAAAACCGGCCGGGCCACCTGATCGTGCCCTGCCGTTTGCTGGCGGCGGCGGGCATCAACATCGTCGCCCTCTCGCTTGCCGAAACCCAGAAGTACGGCATCCTCCGGCTCATCGTCCGCGACTGGCACAAGGCCAAGGACGTGCTCGAGGCCAACGGTTTTCGGGTGAGCGTCACGGAAGTGTTGGCCGTTCAGGTCCAGGACCGGCCTGGCGGGCTGGTCGCGGTGCTCGAACCGATCGTGGCCGCGGGCCTGAACGTCGAGTACATGTACGCCTTCGCCACGAAAATGGGCGACGAGGCGGTGCTGGTCTTCCGCTTCGAGGATCCCGACGCCGCCTTGCAGGCCCTGAAAGGCTCCACGGTCGCTTTCGTCGACACCGTCGATCTGTTCAGCCGGTCCAGTCGGGCATGATCGCGCGGCGGTCGAGGAAAACCCCTCGGCGCCCCGCCGCGGGTTGCCCGCGCGCCAAGACGGCCGCTTCTCGACGGCGGGCTACGCCGGAAGCTCGCGCGCCGTTACCTGCCCAGCAGCAATTTCTCCACGCTGGGACCGGTTTTCTCGACGCGTCGCGGATTGTCGACCGGCTTGAACGCGGGATGGTGGGTGCGGAGCGATCCCTTGGGCAAATAATCCCAGCGGATGGTGGCGGGATAGTCGATCGTGATGGGGCGGATGTCCTTCCGCTTGCCAAGGGCCTCGATGGTTTTCTGGGTGATCAGGCGGCGGGCTTCCTCAAGCGGCGCAAGCGCGGCGCTCTGCGGTCCCGTTCCCTTTTTCGTCTCACACGTGACCACCCCGGGAATCCACGCTTGGGCCTCCGCGCACGTCTTGTCGTCGCCGGAGACCATGACGACGGGAATCTTGTATTCGGCGGCGATCGCCGCGTCGATCCCGATCTCGCCGACCTCCCGGCCGTTCAGCCACATCCGTTGGATCGAGGCCGAAGAGTAGGAATGGGCAAGCGTGCCGCCCGGCGTCAAGGACATCGCGTGATAGCCCAGCAAAATGATCGCCTCGGAGCCCTCGACGTCCTTGAACCGCTTGCCGGGAGTGGGGCCTTGAATGAGTTTGTCGCGGGGGTCGATCGTCCGGGGGTCGACATTCTGGCCGCCTCCGTGAATATCCCGCACCACGACTTCCGTCGCCCCGGCGGCAAAACATCCCTGAATGCAGGCGTTCATGTCCTCGGCCATCCGCTGTTTTCCCACCTCGGCGGCCACTTGCTCGCTGTTGGCAATCCCGCTGCAACCCTCCATGTCGGTCGCAATGTAGACCTTGTACGCCCAAGCGGCGGACCAGGGCACAAGCCACAACGCCAAAAGGCTGGCAACGCAAAGAAACTTCAGGCGGCAAACCATCGACGTTCCACCTTGTTCAGCGACGCAACCGTTCCCACGCCGGGGACCGGCTCGTTTTCCAGCCCGTTTCGCGCCGAAAAATGTGCCTGTCCCATCACCGGCCAGGGGGACAATCCCATTTTCGCGGACTTCGCCGCGAACATCGGAACGCTCCCGTGAATGGCCACCTTGAAAACAATACCCGGCGAGGGGGCGTTTGCCAAGGGTTCGGTTGGCCGCAATCGACGCCGCAGACACTACCCATCCCGAAGGCTCGGTTCGGCAACCGCATGGTGGCGCTCGCTGCCGCGCGGCGGCTGCCCCCGACTGGCGGAGCGTCGGCCCGTGCCCTCCGGCTTTCGCGTGATCGCAAACGCTGAGGGGCGCTGCGCGCAGGGGCGGATTCCGGGCGGACATCGAGCACCCAACAGGCCGACGGTGCTCATCGAGCGCCCACCGGGCGCCTCGTGGCCAAAACGCGACCCCCAGTTCGGTCCCGTCGAGTTTGCCCGAGGATCAGCCGGCGCGGGCGTGGCGGACGGGAAGGGGTTCGGAGATTTCCTGCGGGATCCGGATGGTGGCCCCCGGCGGCGGACGGCGCTCGCAGAGGATTCCCCGCGTCGTGGTGGAAAGGAATTGGTAGAACAGGGCGGCGAGGCCGTCGTTGAATTCCTCGCGGAGCCGGGCGAGGATTTCGTTCCACGGGGCCCCGCTCCGGTAAATCACGCGATAGGCCTCCTTCAAGCGGCGGACCTCGGCGCTGCTGTGGCCGGCGCGGCGCAATCCGATCTGGTTCAGGCCGACCACCAGGCTGCTCAGGCCGTCAACCGTCACGAACGGCGGCACATCCTTCACAATGTGGGCCTGTCCGCCGACCATGGCCAACGGGCCGATGCGGCAGAACTGATGAACGGCCACGGCGCCCGAGACATACGCCCGGTCGCCCACCGTCACGTGACCGGCCAGCATGGCGTTGTTGGCGAAGATCGTCAGGTTGCCCAGCCGGCAGTCGTGGGCGATGTGGACATTGACCATCAGCAGGTTGTTGTCGCCCACCACCGTCGCCTCGTCGGCCTCCAAGGCGCGATGGATCGTCACGTTCTCGCGGATCGTGTTGCCCGCGCCGATGATCACCCTGCCCGGACTTTCCGGCATGTGAACGTGCTGCGGGAGGCCGCCGATGACGGCGCCCTCGAAAAGATGGTTGTTCGGTCCGAGCGTGGTTCCACTCTTGACCACCACTCGGCTCTCCAAGACGCACCCCTCGCCAATCGAGACGTCGGGCTCAATCACGCAGAACGGGCCGATTTCGACGTCGGCCCCGATCGACGCCTCGGAGCTGATGACCGCCAAAGGACTGATTCGGTTCCGTTTCGGCGCAAACGGGTATCCGCGGTGCGTTGTTCTCCTCACAGGAATCCCCCAATCGCTTGAGCTGCGCTTCGTGGAGGCGGGGTATGATCCCGCCCGGCTGTGGTGATTGTGTGACAAGCCTCGCGCGGCAAGTTGTATCGGTTGTTCCGCTTGGAAGAGTCCACCTATTCCGATTCTTCCTCGAAGGCCTGGCGCTCGAATGGATTCTCGCGATAAGGATCCCTTCTTAGGATGGAAAGCCAAACCCAATGAAACAGGTAGGCTGGCACCAGCATCGGCCCCCATCGCTCGTATTGGCGGACATGCACCATTTCGTGGGGCCTCACGCGATCCAGCTCTTCGGGCCCGCAGCCGAGGATGGTGTGACCAAAGGTGACAGCCGAAACCCCTTTAGCGAGGGGGAAATGGCGGAGAAACGCGGTCGTCAGGCCGCCCCAGAACTCCAACGTTCGGCCTATGCGTCGGCACCGGCCGCCGGTGGCAAGGCCGAGCAGTCCAATCGCCAGGCCGAACAGCGTCCACGGCAAGGCCCAAAGGATTCTGATCGCGGCGGCGCGCGGAGACATTGGAAGGGGGCTGCGGGGTGCTATGATTGCAGGGTGTTGGTGAGGCGGGAAGTCGTGCAGCCCTTGCTTGTGGGAGCCGCTCATGGTCTGGACCACGGTGCTTTTCGGCGTGTTGCTGGTCGTTCTGGGGGGGGTGGGCTACTTCGTGGCGGAGCCGCGGTTCTGGCCGGTGGCGGTGCCGGGCGCCCTGGGGCTTGCCCTGATCGTAGCCGGGCTCCTGGGGCTGAAGCAATCGTTCCGCAAGAACGCCATGCACGCGGCCGTGCTGGTGGCCGTGCTGGGCCTCGTCGGAACAGGCCGTTCGCTGAAGGAACTGATCGAGCGGGTGCTCGACAAACCGGGTCTGATTATCGAGTCGGTCGCGGCGATCCTTTGCGGGGTGTTCGTGTGGTTGGCGTTGAAATCGTTCCTCGAGGCCCGCCGCCAGCCGGCTCAAGCTGGCCCGGCGCTGGCGGAGACGGCCGCCGAATCGGCGAACGAGGCTCCGGCCGGCGGTGCCTCCTCGGCCACGGAATGAGCCTCTCCCATGCACGGCTCCCCCAGCGCAAAGTCCGATCGGCTGTTGAAGACCCTCTCGCATTACGAGGAGGTTCTGATCGCCACGCACGACAATCCGGATCCCGACGCGGTGGCCAGCGGCTGGACCGTGTGGACGTTGGTCCAGCAACGGCTGGGCAAGGCCGTTCGGCTGGTGGCAGGGGGCTTCATCTCGCGGGCCGAGAACCGGCACATGGTCAGGCTCCTGGAACCGCCCATCGAGTTGCTGGGCGATCTGGCGTGCGAGGCCGACACCGCGGTGGTGCTGGTCGATTGCCAGCCGGGCAATCAGGGCTATCTGCTCTGCGAGGACTCGGCCAACATCGTGGCGGTAATCGACCACCATGCCAGCCGGGGCCGGCGCAAGCGGCCCGCCTTTTGGGACGTGCGGCCGCGCGTGGCGGCCTCGGCGAGCATCGCCGCCTCGTACTTGCTGGAGCAGAGGATCGAACCCAGCGACCGACTGGCCACCGCGCTGTTGTTTGCCATCCGCACCGAGACGAGAGGGACTGAAACCCATTACTCCCGGCTTGATCGTCAGGTGCTCCCCTGGCTCGCGCGGTTTGCCGATCCCAGCCGCCTGGCCGAAATCGAGAGCGCCCCGTTGCCGCCGGAGTACTACGGCGACCTCGTTCTGGCGTTGCAGAACACCTTTCTCTACCAGGACGCGGCGTTCTGCCTGCTTCCCCGCGCCAACGGCCCGGAAATCGTCGGCGAAGTCGCCGACCTGTTGATCCGCTGCCAGACGATCGGCCGGGTGTTATGTGGAGCGGCGGTGGGCGGCGATCTCCTCTTGTCCTTCCGCGCGGAACGTGAAAACGAAGACGCCTCGGTCCTGGCGCGAAAGACCTTGGCCGGTCTCGGCCGCGGCGGAGGACACCGCCACCGCGCCGGCGGCAAAATCCCCAATATCGGTCCAAGGATCACCGAAGACCTCGAAGACCAACTCCGCAACCGCTGGCTGGCCGTCTGCGGCGTGGACCGACTCCGCGGCACGCGGCTGGTCGCGCTGCGGGAGATCGTCGAAAACCTCTGAAGCCGCACTGCAAGCCGGCGCGGCCCCGCGGGGATCTCGGCAGGGCGGGACGATTGGGCCCCTTCTCCTCGGCCGGCCAGCCCATCCACCCAGCCGCGCCATGTCTGGCGGCTAACAACGAATTCAAGCGGTGCCTATCCAGCCGTTATTAGTGTTTCTGCCGACCGATTTAGCATAAAAGACACATAAATCTTCGTTGATAATTGGCCATCGATGCCCTATTTTTGGTGGCATGACGACGCCGCTCAGCGAAACGCCGGTCAACCAACAAAAGCTCCTGCTGCTTCGCAGGGCTTTTGAGGAACTCCTCATCGAGACCCTCCGTCGGGGGTTTCACGGGACGGCGGGCATCGAGTTTTGCGTCCAGGACGGGACGATCCAGCACCTTCGTCGCAGGTTGGAAAGGATCGAGAAGTGAACAGCGGCGAAGGATGCGGGATGCGGAGTCGCGGCGAAGTCCGTTCTCCCTCAGCTTTCATCCTTCGTTCGGCTCTGGCCCAGAGGGACATAGTTATGCCGGAAATGCTTCAAGAGTATGCGGATTCGCGCGGGGTGGCGGTCGAGGTGGACCGCCAGGCCGGGGTGATTCGCGGGGTGAAGATCCTTGGGCTTCAGTCGCGCAACGGCCGGACCTATCTGGCCGAGGCGTTGGAAAAGGCCGTGCCGCTGTACGAGAGAGCGAAGGTCAACGTGAATCATCCCAAGGGCAGCCCCGGCGCCCCGCGCGACTACCAGGACCGCATCGGCGTGATTCGCCACGTCGGCGTGCGTGCGGGGGAGGGTTTGTTCGGCGACCTGCATTTCAATCCGAAGCACGCCCTGGCCGAGCAGTTGATCTGGGACGCGGAGCATCTGCCGGAGAACGTGGGCCTGTCGCACCACGTCGAAGCGCGGACCCGGCGCGACGGCGACCAGGTGGTCGTCGAGGCGATTCTCCGCGTCCAGAGCGTGGACCTGGTGGCCGACCCCGCCACGACCCGCGGGCTGTTTGAATCCGCCGACGCGGCGAGCGGCCAGCCGTTGGCGGGCCAACTGACCGTGGAAGCGTTGAAACGGCAGCGGCCGGACCTGGTGGAGGCGCTGGCCCAAGAGAACGCCGCGGAACTCTCCCGGCTTCGCGCGGAACTCGAGCGATTGCAAGCGGAGGAGGCCGTGCGGCAGAAGCGGCATCGCGTCGGGCAACTGCTCAAGGAATACCAGTTGCCCGATCCCGAGCGGGCGCAAGGCTGGGCCAGGCTGCTGGTGAGCCCGCGGTTCGTGCAGACGCTTCTGGATTCGCCGGACGAGGCGGCCATGCGTGGGCTGTTGGAGGACCGGGCGGCGCTGGCGCGAAGCATGGCCGCACTGGCCCCGACGCCTGCGCCCGATCCGTCCCGGCCGCTTTCCCGCGACCCCGTCGCCCTGGCCTCGCCCCTGCCGCTCGACACGAAGGCCTTCGTCGCGGCGATCGCGGGAGGAAACGGATGAAGGATGCGTGAGGACGGACGTCGGGCAGGAGTTCCGCCGAACGGCGATGAAGGGCCCGTCTCGCGCTTTCTGCATCCTCGAACCCGAACCCCTACTCTCAGGAGAATCCCCCGATGAGCGACAAGATGCGTTGGAGATACGGCGACACGAACCCGGTGGTCGCCGCGGTCGATGCGGCGACGGTGATCGAGATCGGCGACCTGGTCTACCTGGACGTCGACGACGCCAAGCCGGCCTCGTCCCAGGCGGACCAAGGTTCCGAGAACGCCAACCAGGAGCTGTTTGCCGACCGCTTTCTCGGCGTGGCGATGCAACGGAGCCGCGCCGGGGAGACGGCGCCGATCCGCGTGGCGACCACCGGCGTGTTCGAGTTCGACTGCCCCAGCGGCGCGTTTGAATTGGGCGACCTCGTGGGCGCCGACGAGAACGCGGCCGGCAACGCCCTCCTTGCCCAGCAAGTCGCCAAGGTGTCGGCCAGCAAATACGCCGTGGGCCGCGTGGCGAGGCGAATCCCCTCGGCGGCGACCAGCGTGCTGGTCGACATCCGCTCGACCGTGATGACCGGCGGCGTGGAGGGCTCCAGCCCGAGCGGAGTGTGACCCAGAAATGAACGGCGAAGGATGAAAGACCGGCTGGACGCCGAGGGGTTCTTGTCCTTGCTGCTTTGTCCTTCGTCCGTCCCTGGACCTTCTTTCCCCCAAGGAGACAACGCGTGGCGACGATTCGTTATCGAGAACTGCGGAGGCGATACCAATTGGACGGCCCGGAGAAAACGGTCCAACATCTGCGCGAGGCGTTGGCCGAGGGCAAGCTGCGCCCGGACGATTTCAGCCTTCGCGACCTGGCCGAGGGGCTTGTGCCTGACGGAAGCGAATGGGTCCGCATGATGGACCCGCGCAATCCCGGCGGCGTCCACCTGCTGGAGGCGGGCGAGGCGGTGGACGTGACCGCGTTTCTGAACGTCACGGGCCAGGTGATCTATTCGAAGATCCTCGAGGCCTACACGCAGGAGGCGTTCGTCGTCTCGAAGCTGGTGGACACGATTCCCACGCGTCTGGACGGCGAGAAGATTCCCGGCGTCGGCCGGCTGAAAGACGAGGCCGCCGAGGTCCGGCCGGGGATGCCGTACCCGCACGTCGGCTTCGGCGAGGACTACATCGAGACCCCCTCGACCACCAAGCACGGGCTGATCGTGGCCGTGACGCGCGAGGCGATCTTCTTCGACCGCACGAACCTGGTGCTGAGCCGGGCGGCGGAGGTCGGCGAGGTGCTCGGCGTGAACAAGGAAAAGCGGCTGGTGGACCTCGTCATCGGCGCGACGAACAACTACAAGTGGAAGGGGACGAACTACAACACGTACTACGCCTCGGGCGACGCCGGCCCGTGGGTCAACGCCTTGGCCGGCAACGAGCTGGTCGATTGGACCGACATCGACGCGGCCGAGCAGCTCTTCGCCGAGATCCTCGATCCGAACACCGGCGAGCCGGTGCTGGTCGAGCCGAACACGATCCTCGTCATGCCCGCCTATCGCCACGCGGCGGCCCGGGTGGTCAACGCCGCCTCGATCGAATACGCCGCCAGCGCCCGGCCGACCACCACGCATGCCCCCAATCCGCTTTCCCGCTACCGCGTCCACGACAGCCGGTTGGTCTATCGCCGGATCCTCGCTGCTGGCGTGGCGGCCGAGGCGGCCAAGAAGTGGTGGTTCCTCGGCGATTTCCGCAAGGCCTTCGCCTACATGGAGAACTGGCCCATCACCGTCACGCAGTCGCCGCCGGGCAGCGAGGCCGACTTCAACCAGGACATCGTGGTCCGCTTCAAGGCCAGCGAGCGCGGCGCGGCCGCGGTGATCAACCCGCGGTACGTGGTGAAATGCACGGGATGAAACACGAAGGATGAGGGATGTCCGCGCAGGTCGGCTTTCCGAGCCGACCGGCGTTCGCCCGAGACCGTCCACGGCGGGCCGGCTCGGAGAGCCAACCTGCGACTTTCTCGGGGGCCAACCATGCCAAGCGACCTCGAACAGATCCAGGCGATCAAGAGTCAGGCTTTGGCGCGGATCGCGGAACTGACCGCGAAGCCCAAGCCGACGTATTACCTCGACGGGCAGAGCGTGTCGTGGAACGAGTATCTTCGGCGGCTTCAGGCGACGGTCCAATGGTGCGATCGCCAACTGGCGGGGCTGGAGCCGATCGAAGTTCATTCGCAGGGGATCACCTGATGTTCGAACCGGGCGACGATTTCCCAAGCGTGGCCGACGGCCTGGAGGCGGTGACCGTGACCCGTCTGGGCGGCGAGGACGCCATCGCGGTGGCCCATGCCTTGCGCCAGGCCGTCCACACGCGCGAGGCCCAGCGGTCGCAGGGGCGGTACACGGCGGCCGACGCGGGTTGGAGCTTTCCGGCGTCGGAGGTCCCCGAGCCGCTTCGGCCCGGCGACGTGATCGTCGACGCCGGCGGCCAGCGCTGGACCGTGCTCGAAGTCGGTCAGCTTGCCCGGGGCAGCCGGTGGCGGTGCGTGGCTCGGAACCTGGCGGTATTCCACGGGCTGGACGACGCGATCGACTTGGAAAAGGCCGAGTTCGCCAAGGGCGAGGGCGGGGCGGAAGAACCAGCCTGGCAGGTCCGGCACGCCGGATTGAAGGCAAGAATCCAGCCTGTCGAAGCGGAAATCCGTACGGAACACGGCCGGCAGACGACGGCCCAGCGATTCAAGGTTTTCCTCGAAGATACAGTGACCTTGGACGAGACGATGCGGATCCGCGGTCCGGACGGCGCGATCTACGCCATCACGGCGTGCCGGAAGGCCGAGGCGATCGACGCGCTGATGGAGATCGACGCCGTTCACGTGGACTGACGTTCTCAGGGCCTGGTGAGGCACGACGACGATGAAGCTCGAACAGGCCATCCACGCCCGTTGGGCGGCGTCGGCCGCCCTGTGCGCTTTGCTCCCGGCGGAGCGGTTCACCACGGGCACGGCGCACGCGGCCAATCGTCCCTATGCGACGCTGGTGCGCAAGCGGGGCCGAACGCTGTGCCGCACCCATGCGGGCGACGCCTTGGACGAAATCCCGCTGGAGATCCACCTCTGGCACGACGCGTTTGACGCGGGCCAGGCGATCGCGCACGAAGTGACGGCGACGTTCGACCGCAGCGGCTTCCCGTTGAGCGACGGCGGCCGGGTCATGCACATGCGCCGCGCCGGCGAATCGGTCGTCGAGCATCCGGACGGCGTTTGGCAATGGACGCTCGCCTTCTCGGTCCGCGTCCACCTCCCTTCAGGCCATTAGACCCATGACCACCACCTTGCGAAGCAAGATCGACGTGCAACTGGGCTGGAGCTGGCGCGACCGGATCGGCCCGTTCACGGTGATCGACGACAACCGGCTCCTGTTCAACAAGGACCTGAGCGACGGCGTCGAGGCCTGGCAGGCCGACGTGGTTTGGCACGCGGCGGACCAGACGCTCTTGGCCGGGCAATCCACCACCCTCGAACTGGCCGCCCTCGGACAAAACCTCTTCGGCGAGTCGATCGTCATTCCTCTGGCCAAGGTCAAGGCGATCCTCGTAGTCAACAAGAGCACGGCGGCCGGCGCCTGGCTGCTGGTCGGCGGGGCGGGCGTCGACGAGTGGTCCGCCCCCTTCGGGATGCTGGGCGACACTGTGAAGGTGATGCCCGGCAGCCCGCTGCTCTTGGCCAATGTGCGCGACGGCTGGGAAGTCGAGCCGGGCTGCGACGCCCTCAAGCTCGAAGCCGTCGGCGGCGACGTGGTTTTCGACATCGCCATTTTGGGCGCCAGCGAAGCCGACGGCGGATCGCCCTCGGGATGAAGGCAAGGCGCGTCCGGGGACCTTGCTGGCGGTCCATGTCTCGGGAAGGGAAAGCTCGAAGACCCGAGGTCCAAGCCCCCGATTCCCCTTTTTCCAAAGGCAATGCCCGATGCCCGTTTCGTTCAAGGAACTCGGCGGCTCGCCCACGGAGCGTTACACACCCGGTGGGTTCCTGGGCCGGCGGCAATTCCTCGTCGCCTGGGAAGACCGCGACGCTTTCGCCGCGGAAGTCCTCGGCCGGGCAGCGGATTACGGGGCGAGTCCCTCGCTCAGCTATCCCGGCAAGGCGTCGGTGTTTGCCACGAGCGTTGCCTTCGAGCCGTTCGATCCCGACAGCCTGGACCCCCAGGTCCTCGCAAACCTCACCGAAGGACTCAACACCTACCGCGGCTCGTTTGCCAAGGCGACGGTGGTCTACCGGACGCTCACGCTCCGCGACCGGCCGGACGGGCCGGACAACGAGCGGGACACGCAGCTCACCTACCGCATGGAGCACGACGCGGAGTTGGTAAAGCTCTCGCCGCGGGGTTGGCAATGGGCCGACAATCCGGGCCTCGCCGTGCCCGACGATTTGGAGCTGGTCAAGACCGTGCCTGTGACCGATCACCTGTTGACCTGGCGCCAGGTGATCCGCCCGCCGTGGGACGCGATCCGCGCGCTCCAGGGCAAAGTGAACCGGGGCACGTTTCTGGGCTGCCCGGAGGCCACGGTGCTCTTCCGCGGGGCGACGGCCAACAAGCTCTTCCGCGGCAGCTTCGAGGCCGGGGCCTCGGAGTTCTGCTGGGAAATTCAATATGCCTTTCGCGAGCGGGCGATCAAGTTCGACGGCCAGGTGTACGGATGGAACCACGCATACCGCGACGAGCCGCCGGGCTGGATCGAGCTGACCCACGGCGCGGATCGCCTGTACGACCTGGCCGATTTTTCGCCGCTGTTTCAGCCAAGCGGGAGCGCGTAGCGCCGCGGGGCCAAAACTCCGGCTTCGTCTTGAATCATCGGCCTTGGGGCTGGCGCTAAGGCCGTAGACTCAAGTTCCAAGCCCGAGGACGCATGGACGGCTTGAACAGCGCCGCCGAGCGGCCCGTGGTGTTCGTCGCGGGGTATCCCGGCGAGGTGGGCGGGGCCAATACCGAATGCTGGCACACGATCCGCCTGTGGCGCCGATTCGGCTTGCCCGTGCGGTGCATTCCCACCTGGCGGCCCGACCCGTGCTGGCAGGCCCGGCTCGAACACATCGGCTGCCCGACCATCGTGGCCAGTCCGGCCGAGCTGCGCCGCGTGCCGGGGCTGGCCAGTAGCGCGGTCGTCTCGTTCTGCAATTCGAGGTTCCTCGAGGAAGCCGACCGGTTTCGCGAGCTGGGTTGCAAGGTCGTCTGGGTCGGCTGCATGACGTGGCTGATGCCGCAGGAACGCAAACACTACCACCGCCGCGGACCATTCGACGCCTATGTCTTCCAGAGCCAATACCAACAGGAGCAGTTGCTCCCGCAACTGGCGAAATTCGGCGTGGAAGCGCGGCAGTGTTTCCTCATCCGCGGGGCCTTCGACTGGGATGATTTCCCTTTCCGGCCTCTGCCGCACCGGCGCGGCACGCCGCTGGTGCTGGGGCGGATCAGCCGCGCGGCCGCGGACAAGTATTCCGCCGCCACGTGGTCGATCTACCGTCGGGTGCTTTACCCGATCCGGGCCCGGCTGATGGCCTGGGACGAAACCATCTCGCACAAGCTCGGTCCGCCGCCCCCCTGGGCCGAATGCCTTCCCGCCCAGGCCGAAACGCCGCAGCAGTTCTTCGCGACGCTGCACTGCATGATGCAAATCAATGGCGGGGCCGAGGAGAACTGGCCGCGATCCGGCCTGGAGGCCATGGCGTGCGGCGTGCCCGTGGTGGCCCAGAACCGCTGGGGCTGGAAAGAAATGATCCGCCACGGCGAGACGGGCTTCCTGGCCGACAGCCACGACGAAATGGCCTACCACGCCGCGCGCCTGGCCTACGACGAGGACCTCCGCATCGCAATCGCCCATCGTGCCCGGCGCGAACTCGAAGAACGCCTGGCCAATCCCGCCGCCCTCGCTTCCGTCTGGCAGCGGGTTCTGGAAACGGGGCCAGACCGCAACAGATAAAACAAAAACGCAGGGTTCCCGGTTGCTCTCGCAGGTTGGACGGCGCGCCAGGCCATTTACGAGAGTTCGGCCGAGGCTGAAAACAGGACGCAAGCTCCCGCCGAAACGGCCAGCAAGCACCGGCGCGCGACCATGACCTGGTCCTCCTTGCTCGGGCCAGAGAAGAAACCCCCCGAAAACGCGAAAACGACGAGCGGAATCGCCGATGAACCGCGAAGTCGCCGCGCTCTGCCGCATGGATCAGGCGAGGGCCATCGCGGACGGAAATCAAGCGCCCGTCATTCTGCCCCCCTTGCCGTGGTTGTGCAAGGCGCAGGCCGGGAATCGGCTAACGAGCGCCGGATCGATGGCCAACGGCTCCGGTGGGCTGGATGTGGATCCAGTTCGCGCCGTTGCCGGCCAAGGGGACGGCAAGTTCAAGGCGGCCGTCGGCGCCGACCGTGCAGGTGCGCTGCGCCGTGGATCGGAGTCGCGAAAGCTCCTCGATCTTGGCGACCGCGGAGGCCGGATAGGCCGCCGGGGCGTTCAGTCGCATCAGCGTCGCCACGGCTTTCTCGCGCACGGCGGGCTCGGGCGATTCTTCGTGGAGCCGAAAGATCGCTCCACCGACCAACGAAGGCGGCGGCGCCAGCTCGGCCAGGCGGTCCAGCCCGGCAAGTTGCTCCTCCCGGTCGCGGCTTGCGATCCGGCGGAGCGCCTCCTGAAGGCTGGCCAGGCGCCGGGCGTCGGCCGATAGGCCCACCCGCTCGTCCCGAAGCTGCCGGCCGAGGCGAAAATAGGAGTTGTGGTCCTTGTCGAAGCGGTACTCCTCGACGCGGACCTCGCCCGGCTCAAGATCGGCCAGCCGGAGTTGGACGTCGAACCTGGCCTCGGAACGCGACTCCGTGTCCAGCGCGTGGTGGGAGTAAAGCAACACGGAAAGCGCGTCGCGCTGTTGCGAGGCGAATCCACTCACGACGTGGGCGCCGACGTTGCGTTCGGGAAGGACGCGGTACTCAGGTCCCATGCGGGCCAGGAGGCCGAGAAAGTGGAGGATCGGCATGGCCACGGTGACGGTCCGGTCGGGCTTGCCGTCGCCGTTGTCGTCGACGCGAATCGCCCGCACGCAGTCGTTGCGCCCCTCGAAGTTCTCGCACGGCCAGGCCCAGAAGGTGAGGATCGATTCGCCGTAGCCGTAGCGCGGGTCCTGGGCGGCCCGTTGCAATTGCCGCCGGGCGACGTCGGCGCACCAGGTGGGGAAGTAGCCGTTGCCGAGGTAACTGTCGTGGTAGGCGGGATCGGGCGGCGGGCTCCAGTCGGGGCACGACTCGTGCGAGTTGACCCACAGCCCGGCGTAATACTCCGCGTCGATCTCCAGGGCCATCTGCTTGGCGCGGAAGAGCTTGTCGGCCATGAGCTGCGAGCGGTTGTAGGCGTGGATGGAGATGAAGTCGCACGGCGAGCCTCGGCCGTCGTGGGCCTTGCAGAGCGACTCGACCCGCCTCGACCGCTTCCCGTCCAACCGCCGGTCGGCGAACGCGGCGTTTCGCGGCAGGGCGCCGGGGGCCGTGGCCCGCGGCGAGCAGTGGGCCAGAAACTCGGTGAGCCGCAAATGGACGCCGAAGATGCCTCCGAGTTCCAGGCCGCCGACCATCACGCGCCGCGAATCGTAGCCGTGGTCCTCAAAGGCCCGGAGGATCGCGTCCACCGTGTAGTCGTAGAATTTCTGGAGTTCGTTCCAGTCCGAACGCCAGAAGAGCGGCCCCAGGTCCGGCTCGTTGAACACGCTCCAGGGGAATTCCAGGGCGGCGGCGCCGTACCTCTGGATGATGTGGCTGGCGATGGTCCGCGTCGCCTCGTGCAGTTCGACGTAATCCTTGGCCGTGGTCCAGTTGCGGCCGTCGAGGGAGAGGTCGCCGGGCGCGTCGGCGAAATTGGGCAAGAGCCGCTGGTGGAACTGGCGATGGGCCAAATCCCACTCGCGGTCGAGGCGTCCCCAATAATACATGGGCGTGCCCGCCGGCCGAGACTTCCGCAAATAACACCCGCCGGGCGGGAAGACGCCGGGGGCGTTGGGGTCCTCCTGGAGCTTGGGGGGCGAAGCGTAGGCGATCTTCCAGCCCCCGGCCGGGTCGGGGAACGGCGCGACCAGGACGGCGCTTTGCCGATCGTCGGCTCGGATCACCTTCGCCCGGGCGTCGTGAACGCCATCGGCGATGAGCACCTCGTCGCCCGGGCGATAGTCCTCGCTGACCGGCCTGCCCGAGGCAATCCCGTACTGCTGGTGGCCGAGGAAGTCCTCGACGCGGAGCCATTTGCCCTCCGGCCGCGGCTCGATCGCGGTGATCCGCCGGGTCTCGCGCTCTCTCACCAGGTTCGGCAGGTTGCCGGAGAGAAAGGCCGGTTGGTGCTCCATGCCAGTCATCCAGAAATCGCGCTTCAGGCTCCACGCCCGCGGCGACGTCTTGCGCACTTCCTCCATCAATCGGTACGTCGGCAAGCGATGGACCGCGCTGGTGCAAAAACCCGTGCTGCAAAAGCCGGTGAAGAAACCGCCGCGCCACCGGATCGGCGGAGAGGCCAGCGCGAGGTCGAAGACCAGCGGCTCGTTCGTCGCGCGGGCCTCGGTGGTGAATTGCCAGGCGCCCGCCGCGGCCGGCAACGCCGCGCCGTCTCGGGAACGCGCCCTGACGCGGATCGTGTAGCGGGTCGAGGGCAGCAGGGCCTTTTCGGAATCGACGTAGACGGCGATCGCCGCCCCGCCCTTGGGATGCGCGGTGGGCAGCCATCGCGCCTCGCTCCCCTCCGCCGCTCGGCCCGACCGCAGCAGGGCGAACGCCGGCCGTCCGTCGGGCTGAAGCTCCACGTCGACCGACTCGGGCACAATCGCGTCGCGGGCGTCGCCAACGCCGAGTTCCACGTAGAACGTCGTGCGCACCGGGACATGCTGCTGTCCTGGCGCCGGTCGCGGGCTGCCATAGGGATCATGCGGCCGGGAAAGAACCTCGATCTCGGCCGACCACGCCGCGGCGCCGAGGCACGAAAAGAAAAAAGCCCACACCAGGCGTCGCAAGACCGACATCGTCTTGTTCTCCGGGGGAGATGAAATGGGGCGTGACATTCCGCGGCGGAAAAGCCGTAATCGTTCACGGGGACTGTCCCCCTTGGCCGGTCAGGGGGCAGACGCATTTTTCGGCGCGAAACGGCCCGAAAAACGCGCAAGTCCCCGGCCTGTGAACGGTTACGAAAAGCCTCGCCCCCACGCTCGCACACGACTATTTGGTTTTCTGATCTGCGACCAGCCGCGCGGCTTCTTCCGGGGTCAGCGCGCCGGCATAGACCCGCACGTCGGTCAGTTGGCCGTGGAAGTTGTTGGCGGGGTTGTCTTGCCAGCCGTTCCAGGCGCCGAGGCGGAAGCCGTCGAGGTCCAGCCGGCGGCCGAGGCTCAGGCGGCCTTCGCCGGCCGGCTTGCCGTCGACGTAAAAACGCGCCTTGCCGCCAAAGCGTCCGTCGCAGACGAGAACCACGTGATGCCACGCGCCGTCGGCCACGGAGACGTTGCCCTTGCGGTGCGTCCAGTTCCATCCGCCGGTGTTGATCGCCACGTTGGGCGTGCCGTCGGGCAAGAGGCTGAAGTGGACCGCGCCCGGCTTGCCGTCGTTGCAGAAAAGGAGAGGATTCCACGCGCTACGGAGCGAATCGGGCCTGACCCAGAGGGCGATCGAGATCGCCTCGTGGGCCCCGAGGCTGCCGCATTCGACGTAGCCGCGTCCATCGAACCGCGTCGCCTTGCGTCCGTTGACCCCCTCGCCTGGCGTGACGTTGACGGCCTTGGCTTCGCGGCCCTGCCCGGAGGCATCGGCCACGACGCCCGCGGAGGCGTCGTCCAGGCGCCACCAGGCGAGGAGCCGCGCGGGCAGAGGCTCCGGGGCCCGAAATTCGGGAAAGACGGGCGGGACGCCGCAGGCCGACTCGACGGTGGACACGGGCCGGAAGTCAGGCTGGCCTTGATAGCTCAGGTGCCGCCGCCCAAAGTAGGAACCGTAATACGGCGCCCCGCAGTCGATCCACGTGACCAGCTTGATCCAATCCTCCCGCGACAAATCAGCGTCGTAATGACCCTTCTTCAACAGCTCGACCAGTCGGCTGCGGTGCGAGCCGTAGGTGTACGGCGGCGCCGCCTCGGCGTGCATCATCGCGTAGTCCCCGCCGTTCCACTCCTGGATCGTGTTGACCCATTTGCCCTGCATCAGGTTCTCGTAGGAACGGTTGAACAGCGTGGTCAACTCGCCGCGCAGGTCGGGCGGGGCCTTCTTGACTTCACCGCCAGGCCCCGAGACGGTTGAATTCTTGGGACTCCCCGAAGGCCAAGGTTTGCCGCCGTCGTGGCACCGCACGCAGTGCCGGTCGAGTATCGGCTGGACGTCGGCAGGGTAATCCAGCGGCCGCGGCGCGACCTCGCCGGGCTGGGCGGAGAGCGCCGCGGGCGGGCAGGTCCGAGCCATCGTGGGCCTCGAGGCCGGGGCCTGCGTGCGGTGCTCGTGGCAGCCAATGCAAGACCTCGCCTCGCCGGGCTCCAGGTTGATGAACGTCCGCATCCGCTGCACTTCCATGAAATCCTTGTCCAAAGCCTGAAAGAACAGGTTCCGGCCCGCCGGAACGGTGAAACACGCCGATCCGTCTTCGTACACCGGCACGATCCCGTGCAGCACAGCGACCCAGATGTGGGCGTTCCAACTCACGCACAAATGGCCGCCGAACCCGTCGGCGCTGCGGTCCTCGCCGCGGAGCGGATCGACCTCGGCCGACCAGGGCTTGGGGACCTGCTCCATGACGCGGAGATACTTGACCGTGCCCGGCGAGACGCCGTCGAGGCCGCGGTGGACGTCCTGCAAGAACAACGTGGCAACCGAGGGTCCCCTGACCCCTAGCCCCTCTCCCGCTTGCGGGAGAGGGGAGCTTGGCAGGGCCGGCGGCGTCCGGCGCGGCCGAAGCGGCATCGGCTGCCACGAGGAGATCGACGGATCGTGGTAGATCGGCACGCGGTTGCCGAACACGTCCAACAGATAGATGCCGTAGGCCGTCTCGTCGTTGTAACGCTTGTCCGGATTGCAGGAGACGAGAAAGAACTTTTCGGACAGAGGATAGGGGTCGGAATAGAACGGGCCGTAGACGTCCTCGCGCCACACGCCGTTGCGGAGTTGATACAGCCCGCGCAAGCCCTCTGTTCGCACGTTGGGGGTCAGGCTCATCATCGGCTCGGGCGTGCGTTTGTTCTTGCTCAGGTCCAAGAGCAACACCTGGCCCACGCCCAGCGGCTCGTGACCGCAGCCGATGCACACGGCCAGCCGCGGATGGCCGGGCACCTGCCGGGCCTGCCAGAAGACGCCTGGGTTGGCGATGTTGTCGCCGTAGAACTCCTCGCTGCCCGATCCGTCCGGACGCATCACCCAAAGCGGCTGCACCGCGGCGATGCCCTTGTAGACGTATTCCCAGCGGTTGTAAAGGATCCGGCCGTCTTCCATCATCGTCGGCGTGAATTCGCTCAGCGCGCCCCGCGACAGCGGCCGCAAATTGCCCCCCGCGGCGTCGACGCGGAACAAGTTCGTGCACGCCAGATAGTGCGCCGGAGTGCATAGCACGCCGTGCTCGCTGCGCGTGGACGCGAAGCACAAGCCTCCATCGGGCAGATAGCACGGATGGACGTCGTCGGTCCAGAATCGATAGCCCAAAAGGCCGTAGAACCCGTCCCCGAAACTCGTCGCGCCGTACGCCGCGATCCGTCGATCTTCGTCGGCGGGAGGGAATGTCACCTGGCGCAGGCCGGTGCCGTCCACGCCGATTTCCCAAATGCGGAATCCCTCGGGCTTGGGGCGGCGGTAGCCGAAGACGATCCGCCTGGCGTCGAACGAGAGATCGTAGCGGTCGAACACGCCGCCGGCCAACTGCCCGGCCACCTCGCGGACCCGGCCGTCGGCCAGCGAGAGCACGCAGAGGTTTCCGCCCCAGCGGGCGATGTGCTGGAAATCGTCGTAGAAGTGCTTGCTGTTGTAGGTGTAGCGCTTGACGAAGAGGATTTCGGCGCCGCGGAGCCAGGGGTTCAGATCGACGAGCATCCGCCGCTGCATCCGCGGCATTTCTGCCATGAGGCCCCGCGTGGCGTCGTCGGCCGGATCGAGCCGCAAAGCGGCCTGCGCTTGGACCCGACGCTCGTACTGGTCCAAGCGGCCGAGGAGTTCCGCCGCGGGATACTGTCCCGGATGCGCCTCACCCAGGGCGGCGACCGCGGCCCGAAGGCGCGCCAAGTCGCGGCGAAGCGTGGTCAATACGGCGGCCTTGACGCACAGATCGAGCCAGCCCCGGTCGTTGAGCCCGGCCTGAGCCTGCTTGAGCCGATGGACCTCGGATCGGATCGAAGCCCTGTCGTCGCCGCACTCGTCCGCCAGCCGTTGGATGAGTTCTTCTTCCAGCCTCATGTCTTGGGCAGCGAACCAACCCTGGGGCTCGAACCAGCTTGCGTGAACGAGATCCAAGAGGGGATTCTGCGCCGCGGGGAAATCCCGGCGAAGTTGTTCCCAGAGCCTGGGCACGGGATGGGGCGACGGCGAGAAATAGAACGAAGGCTCGTCGGCCAGCGTCGCCCGCACGACCAGCGAGTTCTCCCCGGTTCGAAGATCGAGATCGACAATGAGCTGATCGACCCGCGTGCCGTCGACGCGCTCGCCGGTCCCGTAGCGGCCCGCGACGAGGTGCGTCTCGCCCGACGCGACGTTCCGCCCGTTGAGCCAGATTTCCAAGCGATCGCCGCCGCCGATGCCGACGGTGAGCCGAACCGGCCGCGTTGCGCGGACCGACCGCGTCAGGCAGACCACGGCATGGGTCGATTTCCCCGGCAGCGCGCCGGGCTTGCCGTCCACGAGATCGCCACGCGGCGTCCAAAGCGATTGACCGCCGGGCAGTTTGGCGGTCGGGTCCACAGGCAATTCGGGCCGGACATGCTGATCGGCCTGGTCCGGCGGCATCGGGGATGTGGCGAGCCAGGGGCCGAACGCGACCGCCTGCCGCGCCGCCGGTTGTTCGACGAGCCACGCGGCATAGCGTTGCCGAGTCGCCAACAACGTCTCCTGGAGCGTCGGTCTCTTCTCATACACCGCCGGCGCGGGCACTCCGAGGGAGTCGTCGCCCTGCGCACATGGACCAGAAGCGAGCAGGGCAAGGAAGCCCGAAAAAACCGCCGCCAGCGCCGTGGAACCCTTCCGCATGTCGCGCCTCCAGAACGAGGATCGCTCCACCGCGCATTCTATTCGAGGGCCGCGAAGCCCAGCAAGCCGCAAACCGGCGTGTCGGGCCGCGGCGCCAAGGCCTCGCCGCTGCGCGCCGAACGGGCTGTCGCGCGGAACCCCATCGAGGTATCATGGCAACGCCGTGGTTCGCCACGCTGGTTCGCTTGTTCCAAGGTCGTTTGAAGAGGAAAAGATGCGCGCGGCCAAGGGGGACAGTCCCATTTTCGCGGGCGTGTGGCATGCCGTCACGCGGCAATGCTGCGGGTCGGCATGGCCGTGCAATGCGTTGCTTCCATGCTCACCCGCCGCTGCGCGTCGTGAGAGCATGCCACCCTGAGCACTGGACTGCTTCGGTGGCGAAGGGGGACAGTCCCATTTTCGCGGACTGCGCCGCGAAAATCGGGACAGTCCCCGGGGACGACTACGAGGAGAATATGCGATGAGATTTCCCTACGTCATGGGCGTTGTATGCGGTATGTTGCTGTTGGTCGAGGAGGGCGCGGCGGTTTTGCCGACGTCGGTCGGCGCGGAGCCGGCGCCGACAAAGCAGGCGAGCGTCTTCTATCCGGCAGCCGCGGTTGCCAGGGCCAAGGAAAACGCCGCGAAGCACCGTTGGGCGGCCGCGATCCGCGACAACGTGGTGGCCGCGGCGCGGCCTTGGATGAAGCTCAGCGACGAAGAGCTTTGGCAGTTGATGTTCTCCAACAGCATCAAGCGGTCCTGGATGGTCTGGTCGAACGGCCATTGCCCGGCGTGTAAGAAGCCCGTGCCGATGTACGAATGGCGGGCCGCCGCCTTGACCAGGCCCTGGAAGATGCAGTGCCCGCACTGCAAGGAGCTTTTCCCGAAGAACGACTTCGCGAAATTCTATCGCTCCGGACTGAACGAGCAGGGGATCTTCGAGCCGGCCCGGGCCGACCGGTCGCTCTTGTTCAACGTCGAGCACCCGGATCCGAACGACCCCCTCCATCGGTTCGGCGTCGACGACGGCGAGGGCTACGTCGAGGGCGCGAACCGGTGGCGGTTCATCGGGGCGTATTTGATCTACGGGCAGTGGAAGCAAGCGATCGTGTCCGGGGCGAGCAACCTGGCCGCGGCCTACGTGGTGTCGGGCGATCCGGCCTATGCCCACAAGGTGGGCGTGATCCTCGACCGCGTGGCCGACCTGTATCCGACGTTCGATTTCGGCCGCGAAGGCGTCATGTACGAAGGCCCGCCGTCGCACGGATACGTTTCCACCTGGCACGACGCGGCGGTCGAGGTCCGCGAATTGGCCATGGCCTACGACCAGGTGTTCGAGGCCCTCGCCCGCGACGCGTCGCTGGTGGCGTTCCTCGCCGCCAAGGCCCGCCAGCACAAGCTGGCCAATTCCAAGGCCACTTTCGCCGACGTGCAGCGGAACATCGAGGACCGGATCTTCCGCGACACGCTGGCCAACCGCCGAAAGATCGAGTCGAACTACCCCTCGACCGATCTGGCCCTGACCGTCATCCACGCCGTGCTCGGCTGGCCGGGCAACCGCGAGCAGGTCACGGGCATGGTCGACGCGATGATCCGCCGGGCCGCGGCGGTCGATGGCGTGACCGGCGAAAAGGGCCTCGACGGCTATGCCACGATTGGGCCCCGATGCATCGCCGACCTGCTCGGTTGGTTTACGCGGGCCGACGCCGGCTTCGTGCGCGACGCCTTGCGGCGCAATCCGCAGCTCCACGCCATGTATCGCTTCCACGTCGACACCTGGTGCCTTGGCCACTACTACCCAAGGACCGGCGACACCGGCTCCTTTGCGGCGCGGAACGACCATTACGCGGGCGTGGCCTTTACCAGGAATCCCGGCGTCGGACCGTCGGCCTACACGCTGATGTGGGACCTGTGCCAGGCGACGGGTGACAAGGATTTCGCGCGGCTGATGGTTGCGGCCAACGGCGGCCGGGTCGAGGGCATTCCCTATGACTTGTTCGCCGACTCGCCTGAGGCGTTGCAGCAGAGACTCCAATCCGTGATCGCCGAGGCCGGCCTGGAAATCCACCTCCCAAGCGTCAACAAGCCGCAGTGGTGCCTGGCCATCCTCCGGTCCGGGCAAGGGACCAGCGAGCGTGCGTTGTGGCTGGACTACGACTCGGGCTTCGCCCACGGCCACGCCGACGGAATGAACCTGGGCCTGTTCGCCAAGGGCCTGGACCTCCTGCCCGACTTCGGCTATCCGCCGGTCCAGTACGGCGGCTGGGGCTCGCCGCGGGCCCGGTGGTACATGCTCTCCATCGCCCACAACACCGTGGTGGTCGACGGCTTGAACCAGCGGGGCGGATCGGGCAAGACGACCCTTTGGGCCGACGGCGACCAGTTCCGCGCGATCCGCGCTTCCGCCCCGCAACTCATCGGCGGCAGGCAGTTCGAGCGGACCGCCATGCTCGTGGATGTCTCCCCGACCGACTTCTACGTCGTGGACGTCTTCCGCGTGGTCGGCGGCAAGGAACACGTGAAGTTCGTTCACAGCGCGTTCGGATCGGTCACTCCCCAGGGGCTCTCGCTCAAGCCGGCCGAACCGTTCGGGCACGGGGCGCAGATGCGCAACTTCCGCAAGGACGCCGCTCCGCCGCCGGTCTGGAGCGTGGACTGGGCGATCGAGGACCACTACAAGTACCTGCCGCCGGGCAAGCAGGTCCGTTTCCGCTATACCGAGCTGACGGCCGGCGCGGAAGCGGTTTTTATCGCGGATAGCTGGGCGTCATGCGATATCATCTCGCCCGCGCTCTTTGAGCGTTTTGCGTTGCCGTATCAACGTTCCATGGTCGAGGCGGCGCGGGATGCCGGGCTGAGAGTCGTGCTGTGGAACCCCGGCGACATCCGGCCTGTTTTGCGGCATGAGGCGGCGCTGCCGGTTGACGCCTTCGCGTGGGAGCAACCGCGCAAGGGTATCGATGTGCCGGTGCGCATGGTGCGCGATGTGTTTGGCCCGGATCGATGT
>Ga0101944_10001820_pt1 | contig 39836 bp, 33 predicted proteins | sample DewCreD2012metaG_FD_75245 | JGI IMG/M metagenome (GOLD analysis project Ga0101944, IMG submission 75245) | Hot spring sediment bacterial and archeal communities from British Columbia, Canada, to study Microbial Dark Matter (Phase II) - Dewar... ... | reverse complement strand
AGAGGTGGAAAAGAGGGGGCGGACACGCTGGGCCGCCCCTAAAGACGCGATTGGGTGGAAGAGAGGGCCGAGGGTAAAGGGGGCCAAGGCCGGCAGGAATGCCGGCCGCAGACAAGAATGTCTGATCCAAAAACACAGCGTGGCCCAAAACAGAACCCGGTCGCAGGTCTGGAGGCCTGCCCCAGTGAGGGGGGCCGAGGTTAGCGGGGCGGAGAGGGAAGGGGTTGGGGAGTGATTCACAACGAAGTCGGACGGAGTATTGCTCCTGTTTTCAATGGCTTAAAGGAGTGCGGGCGGAGGCGGGTTGGCAGTGCGGTGTTAGTTTTATGGCGGGGAGCCAGGAAGATGGGCTCGGGGATTTGGGGTAGCCGGAGGATCGGCGAGGGAAGGAAGTTTTGGGAGGAGCGGGGATGGAGAGTCCCTTGGCAACCGAGGAAACACAAACTGCCCAGAGAGGCAGGAAGAAGCGGAGACCGTTGAGGCAAAGAATTGTGAGCACGATCTTGCGGGAGTTCGAGAAGTCGGCGAAGAAAGGAGGCGTCAGGGTCACGGCCGGGGATGCGCTGCGGGCGCTCGAATGGGATGAGGAGACAGTAGAAGCGGCAGAGGAGATCAAGGTCACGTGGGTGGAACCAAAGGAAGAGTCCTCGAGCGAGCAATAGAATACTCGCCGCTGCCGTCACAAGCGCGGTTTCACGCATCCCAGGCGAGGTTCAAGGGGTTTTCCGGGCCGGTGGGGAGCGGCAAGAGCCAGGCGTTGTGCCAGGAAGCGATCCGGCTGAGCTACGTGAATGCGGGCCGCTGGGGGCTTCTGGGCGCGCCGACGTACCCGATGTTGCGGGAGGCGACGCAGAGCACGCTGTTCGAGATCTTGGCGAAGAACCGGATCCCGTACGAGCACCACAAAGGGGAGAACGTTCTGGTGATGAAAGACACGGGAAGCCGGATCATCTTCCGCCCGCTGGACGATTACGAGAGGCTCAGGGGGACGAACCTGGCCTGGTTTGGGCTGGACGAGCTGACCTACACGGCGGAAGAGGCGTGGCTGCGGCTGGAAGGGCGGCTGAGGGACCCGAAGGCGAAGCGGCTGTGCGGTTTCGCGGTTTGGACGCCGAAGGGGTTTGACTGGGTATACCGGCGGTTCATTGAGAAGCCGGTGGAAGGGTACGAGACGATCCTGGCCCAGCCCTATGAGAACCGGTTCCTGCTGGAGAAGGTCCCAGACTACTACGAGAGGCTGAAGCGGAGCTACGACGGGAAGTTTTTCGAGCAGGAGGTGCTGGGCAAATACCTGAACGTGAGCGAGGGGCAGGTTTACCACTGCTTTGACCGGCAGCGGAATTTGGCGGAGTGGACGATTGACCCGGGGCTGCCGCTGCGGTGGTCGCTGGACTTCAACGTTGATCCCATGTGCTCGGTGGTGGCGCAGATCCAGAAAGGGGTGGTGCACGTGGTGGACGAGCTGGTGCTGGGGAGGTCGAGCACGCCGGAGGTTTGCGAGGAGTTCCTGAAGCGGCACGGGCGGCATCCGGCAGGGGTTGTGATTTACGGGGACGCCAGCGGGTCGCGGCGGCAGAGCACAGGGTGGAGCGACTACGCGATGATCCGGCAAGTTCTGACCAAGTGGGACATGAAGAAGGTGAGTTACCGGATTGCGAGTTCGAACCCGGAGGTGCGCGAGAGGGTGAACCTGGTGAACGCGATGCTGAAGCCGGCGGGGGGAGAGGCGCAACTGTTCATCGATCCGAAGTGCCAGGAGCTGATTGCGGACCTGGAGCAGGTGAGCTACAAGCCGGGGAGTTCGGAAATCGACAAGGAGAAGGACCCGCGGCGGACGCACTTGTCGGACGCGCTGGGGTACCTGATCTGGCAGGAGTGCCGGCCGATGGCGCCTGCCGGAGGGCGTGGGAAGAGGATTCTTTGAGATGCGGCGTGGGGAAGGAGATTGCAAGGCGATGGTGGACATTGACCGGGAACATCCGGAATACAAGGCGAAGAAGAAGACTTGGGAGCGATACCGGGACCTGTACGCGGGCGGAGACCAGTTCATCGCGAGGGCGCACGAATACTTGATACGACGGCACCGGGAACCGCTCGACATCTATGGCGAGCGTCTGCACCGGGCGTTTTACGAGAACTACCTGGGCTCGATTGTGGATTGGTATGCGTCGACGCTCTTCCGGAGGGAGCCGATTTTGACGTTTGACGGCCCCAATGAAAGAGCCAAGAGCTTCTACAGCGAGCTGGTGGAGGATTGCGACCGGAAGGGGACATCCCTCTCGGACTTTTTCCGGCGGGTGTTGGTGGATGCGCTGGTGCACGGCGTGGCTTATGTGCTGGTGGACTTTCCGAAGCCGGCGACGCCGGCGCTGAGCCGGGCCCAGGAGGCGGCACTGGGGCAGGACCGGGCGTACCTGGTGCAGTGCAGCGCGCCGGAGGTTATCAACTGGTCGCACGACGAGGAAGGAAACCTGAACTGGGTGGTCTTGAGGAGGTCGGGGTTGCGGCAGGAGGAAGCGGGGGAGGGATCGTGGGTCCAGGAGACGAGGTGGTGGTACTACGACAAGGAGCGGTTTGAGGCGTACCGGCGGAGGGACGGGGTTGCGGAAAGCAAGCCGGTGCAGGTGGATGAAGGGCGCCACGGGCTGGCGAAGCTGGGGCGGGTGCCGCTGTTTGAACTTCAGATCAGCGAGGGGTTGTGGCTGGCGAACAAGGCGGCATCGCTGCAACTGGAGCACTTCAATAAGTCCAATGCGTTGAGCTGGGCGCTCACGATGGGGCTGTTCGCTTCTCCGGTGGTTTACTCCGAGCGCGAGTGGCACGAGATCGTGGGAGACTCCTACTACATTCAGCTCGGGCCGAACGACCGGTTTGGGTGGACGGAGCCGGAGGGGCGGGTTTACCAGATTGCAGCGGAGAACCTGAACCGGTTGAAGGAGGAGATCTACCGGGTCTGCTATCTGATGACGCAGGCGGGCGGGAGTTTGTCGAGCGGGGCGCCGCAATCGGGGCTGAGCAAGCAGCGGGACTTCACGATCACGCAGGAGGTGCTGCGGGCTTATGGAGACGCGGTGAAGGACACGATGAAGCGGGTGCTGCGGGCGATTGAGGCGGCGCGGGAAGACGGTTTGTCGGTGGACGTTTCCGGGCTGGATGAGTTTGACATCGGGGACTTCAGCGCGGAGCTGGAGGATGCGGAAAGGCTCCTGGCGCTGGCGAGCGGGTCGAAGACGCTGCGGCGGGAGGTTCTAAGGAAGCTGGCGCTGAAGTACCTGTGCGACGTCCGGCAGGAAGTGAAAGACCGGATTGTGAAAGAGATTGACGAGTTGTGTGAGAAGCAATGACGGAAAGGAGCAAGAAGATGGAGCAGGGAATCAAGCCGGGAGAGATCCCGGCAGAAGGGGGGACCGGAGATCTGCGAGGGATGATCCGGGAGGTGATTGAAGAGTACGCGCGGATTCAAAGCTCGAAAGCCGAGCCGGCCTACCGCAACGAGCTAGCGGAGGAACGGAAGCGGCGGGAGCAACTGGAGCGGCGCGTAAACGAGCTGATTCAAGAGAACGCGCGGAGCCGGCAAGCGGCGGAAGAAGCGGAGCGGAGCGCGACGATCCGGGCGGAACTGCAAAGGCTGGGAGTGACGAAGGTGGATCTGGCGTTCCGCGCGGTGAAGGACGACATCCAGCGGGCTGAAGACGGCCGGCTGGTGGCTGCCACCGAGCGCGGCACGGTGGGGCTGCGGGAGTATCTGACGCAGTTTGTGAACGAGAATCCGGAGTTTCTGCCGGCCCGCAATCTGGGAGGTTCCGGGGTGACGAGCGGGGGACGAAGCACGATGCCGGCAGCGGCGATTGTGGAGCTGGAGAAGATCAAACCGGGGATGAGCCGGGAGGAGCTGGAGCGCGTCCGGCAAGAGATTGCAAAGATTGCTTCCCAGGCGCTGGGAGGATCGTAGCGTCCGGCGCGGGGGTGGAAGCAGACGCCCTCAGAGGCGGAAAACAACGAAAAGAGGAGAAAGAGAGTAAATGCCAGCAGTAACATCAGCAAACGTGGCAAACGCGATTGTCAAATTGGTGGCGGTGGATGCCTTACCCGCCCTGATGGGTAACCTTGTCATGGGGAACCTGGTCAATCGCGATTTCGAGCCGTCGCTGGGACAGCCGGGCGACACGATCAACGTGCCGATCCCGCCGGTTCTGGTGGCGAACAATCTGGCGGAAGGGGGAACCGTCCAGACGCAGAATCCGAGTCTGGGGAACGCGCAGATTGTGCTGGACACGCACGCCGAAGCGACGTTCCAGATTCCGGACGTGACGAAGGTGCTGGCCGTGCCGGACCTGCTGCGGTTGTACATGCAGCCGGCGCTGGTGGCGCTTGCGGAGAAGATCGAGAGCGACCTGTTGGGGCTGTACGCCAACTTCACGGCGAACACTCCGCTGGGCGCGGGCGGCACGCCCATTACCGAAGCTCTGGTGGACGCGGCCGAGACGGCGTTGTTTGAGGCCAAGGTTCCGGCCAGCGAGCCGAAGTATCTGGTGGTGGATTCGGCGACGTATTCGCAGCTCAGGCAGATTCCGCGTTTCAGCGAGTTTCAGACGGCGGGGGACGCGGGGCTGCGGGCGATCGTGGAAGGCACGGTGGGCAAGATCAAGGACTTCTACGTGTTCCGGTCGCAGTTCGTGAAGAAGACCGGGAGCAGCCCGGTCGCGACGCACAATCTGGCCTTTGCGCGGAGCGCCATGGGGCTGGCGGTGCGGCGGCTGCCCCAGCCTCTGCCGGGGACGGGAGCGATCGCCGAGTACGCCGAGATGGGGAACTTCGGGATGCGGGTTGTGATGAGCTACCAGCCGAACACTTTGGCGCAGCAGTTCACGGTGGACGTGCTGTATGGCGTGGGGGTGCTGCGGAACTCGTTCGGAGTGCAGGTGAACACCTAAACGACAGGCTTGGGATGGGACCCTGGCGCAGGGCCGGGGTCCCTTTTTTATTGGAACAGGAGGAGAGATGGATCTGAAGGTTTATTACCGGAAGCTGAGGGAAACGGAAGGGTCGATTCGGGAGCCGTACGTGGTGGTGGTGAGTCTGGCGACACCGGATGGAGGGAAGGCCGGGGTGATGTCGGAGACGCCGCGGGACGTGGCGGCGCGGCTGATTGTGAACGGGCAGGCGCGGTTGGCCAGCGAAGAGGAGAGGCAGGAATACGCGCTGAGAGCGGAGCGGGCCCGGAAGGAGGCTGAGCAAGCGGCGCTGGCGGAGCGGATCCAGGTGATGGTGGTGAGCGATGCGGAAGGCAGGCGAGGCCGGATCGCGGGACGGGAGATGAAGGGACAGCCGGCGTAGCCGCGGCGGAGAGCAAGGAGAGGAAGATGGCGCTGATCACGGACGAAGGGATCGCCACGCCGGAGGAGCTGCGACGGCATGAGAGCGGGGTCTACGAGGTGGCGAGCGCGGAGGGGATAGACCTGGGGGCGAAGTTGGCGCTGGGGCAGGAGGAGATCCGGGTTGAGCTGACGGGGTTGTTGTTCGCAGCGGAGCCGGAACAGATCGAACGGGTTGTGGTGACGCCGCCGCTTCGTTTGTGGCTTCTGTATCACAGCCTGGCGCTGGTGTACCGGGATGCGTACGGGAGCCACCTGAACGAGCGGTACCTGAAGAAGAAGCTGGAGTACGAAGCGCTGGCGGGGTGGGCGAAGCGGCGGCTGCTCGGAACCGGAGTGGGGATGACCGGGAGGCCGATTCCAAAGGCGGGCAGGCCGAGCGTTGCGGAGGTTGCCTCGGCGGCGGGCGGGGGGAGTTACTGGGTCCGCGCGTCTTGGGTGGGGGCTAATGGAGAGGAGGGTTGCCCCAGCGACGCGATCTCTGTGACCACAGATCCAGGGAAAGGGCCGCAGGTGCGGGTTGGCCCCGCGCCGGCCTCAGCGACAGGGTGGAACGTGTACGTGGGGCGATCGGGGGAGGAGTGCCGGTTGCAGAATGGCGCGCCGCTGGCGCTGGACGAGAGCTGGACAGAACCGGAGACGGGGCTGTCGGAAGGGCCTGTCGCCGGGGAGGGTCAGAAGCCGCAGTGGTATAGGCGGCTTGAACGAAGGCTGCAAAGGGGGTAGGCGGCAAATGGCGCAGGTGGCAAGCGAAAGCGCGAGGCGGCTTGCTGAGTTGCTGGGCGGAGGGGCCGGACTGGCAAGCAGTGTGGCGCTGATCGCAGAACGAGAAGGGGTGTGGCTGGGCGAGGTGGGCCCGGAGCGCGTGGTTAGGGAACAGGTGTCGCCGGAGCTGGCGGAAAAGACGGCGGGAGTGCAGTATCCGGTGTTTTACGTGTACTGCGAAAAGATCAGCAACCAGTTGCGGGAGAAGTTCCGGACCTTTTCGGGGAAGGCGCGGATGGCGGTGGAGGTGAGGGTCAGTCAAGAGGGGATCGAGGAGCTGGGGCGAAAGACCGAGTTGTATGCCGAAGCCGTGACGGATGTTTTGGACCGCAACCGGGGCGACTGGGGAGCGGGGTTGTTCTACGGCGGGGGTTACGAGGTAGCGTTTGGCGCGGTGAAGCGCGGGGGCAAGGGTTTTGTGCAGACGGCGAAGATCGGTTTCGACGTTGAGGTGAGCCTGGGGTGAAGAAACAAGAAGAGGAGATGAGATGAGTTGTTACATAGCATCGAACAATAACCGTTTCTACGCGGCGGCGGAGGAGATCTACGGGGTGGCGCCGGCGATCGGGGCGGAGAACCGGATCCCGGCGGTGAAGCTGGCGATCAAGCAAGTGCTGGAGAGACCGGAGCGGAAGGACAAGACGGGAACGAGAACGTTCGCAGGATATCCGGGCCGGTTACGCAAACAGACGAGTTTTGAACTGCGGACTTACATGACAGGGTGGAACAATCAGACGCGGGAACCGGGCTACGGGCCGCTGTTTGAAGCCGCACTGGGTGGGGCGTGCCGGCTGTACGGCGGGGGCGCAGCCGGGGCAGGATGCGAAGGGCGGACGCTGGCGTGCGACGGCCCGCACGGCCTTACGGTGGGGCAGGCGGTGAGTTTCGGCGGTGAGATCCGGTTCGTGGCTGCGCTCATCGACGCGCAGACGGTGTTGCTGAATGCTCCGTTTAGCGTGACGCCTGGACCGGGCTCACCCCTGGGCAAGACGGCGACATATTTTCCAGCGGAAGGGCTGAGGAGCGCGAGTATCTTCGACTACTGGTCGCCGGCTGCGGCGGTCCAGCGGATCCTGTACGGGGCTGGGATCGACAAGATGCAGGTGCGGGTGAACGGCGACTATCACGAGTTCCGTTTCACGGGTATGGCGAAGGACCTCGCGGACAGCGCCACGTTCGAAGCGGGGCAGGCAGGGCTTTCGAGCTTTCCGCCGGAGCCGCAAGAGGCCAGCTTCGACTACAGCATCATCCCGGGGCACCTGGGGCAGGCGTGGTTGGGGCCTATGTCGGAGCGGTTCTTTACCATCACTGCGGCGGAGGTGACGCTGGACAATGACCTGGACATGCGGGCGAGGGAGTTCGGAGCGCTGACGCCGAGGTGCCTGGTCCCCGGCATGAGGAAAGTGACGGTGGACTTCAGCTTATACGGGCGCGACGACGAGGCGACGGTGGCACTGTATCAGGCGGCACAGCAACAGTCGCCGATCGAAGTGATGTTCCAGTTGGGAGAGGCGCCTGGACAACTCTTTGGGATGTATCTGAAGAGCGTGATCCCGGAGGCGCCGGAGTTTGACGACAGTGAGACGAAGCTGGAGTGGCATTTCCGGGGGTGCCGGGCGCAGGGAACGATTGGGGACGAGTTAGTAGTGGCCTTTGGGTAGGCAGGCGGGGGGAAGACTCACCACCAGGAGAAGATACGGGCAAGCTGCGGCACAGGGCGGCCAGAAAATGGGGATGGGCTGGCAGGCCCGGCTCGTATAACAGACGCGATTGGTGGGAAGAGAGGCGGAGGGTAAAGGGGGCCAAGGCCGACAGGAATGTCGGCCGCAGGCTAGAAAGCCTGCCCCACAAGAGCCGGCCGGCGGGCAAGAATGTCTGCCCCACGAAGGGCGGCCGGCAGAGAAGAATGCCTGGTCCACAGCGCGACAGGGCCGCAACCAAACAGCGATGGCGGTTGTGGCCTCGCCGGCAACTCGCTCCCGTGGCGGCATGAAAATCTTCGCGCGCGGGGAAGATTTCAGGGGTTAGTAGTACAGAGAAACACGGAGATGGGAAGAGAGGGCGCGGAGACGCCGGGGCAGCATCCCCAGAGCGCAAGATTTCGCGGAACGGAGAGCAGAGGGTAAAGGGAACCAAGGCCAGCAGGAATGTCGGGCGCAGACAAGAATGTCGGCTCGCAAGAACAGCCTGCCACACGTAGGAATGCCTGCCCCAGAAGAGGAGGCTTGCGCTGCTGGAGCGGACGCCCAGGCCCGCGCCTACGTGTGGCACGATTGGGTTGAGAAGCGGGCGGCGGCGCACGGGAGGATGCGCCGCCGCCTGGAAGCCGCCCGACGGCGGATCAGAAGTACACGCGGAGACCGAAACGGAACTGGCGTTCGCCAGTGCCTTTCCCGGAGAACCCGCTGGCGCCGTTGGCGCCCACCGTGTAGTTGATGATCCCGAATTGGGACGGGTCGGAGACGTTGTTGTTGCCATCGAACTGCAAGCCCAAGCCGAAGTTGGGGTGATTGAACACGTTGATGGCCTCGGCGCGGAACTGGAGATAGACTTTCTCCTGAATATCAAAGGTGCGGAAGAGGCTCATGTCGGTGTTGAAGAGTCCCGGTCCCCGGATATTGTTTCTACCGGCGTTGCCGAAGCGTTGCGGCTGCCCCGCAGGGATGTTGACCGGGGCAAAAGCGCTGGTGTCGAACCAAGGCTTGCCGGGACCGATCCCCTTGAGAATCTCGACATTGGGCTTGACTTGGTCCGGGATCTGGCCGCTGCTGGGGGCGTTGAGGTTCAACGCGTTGTTTTGAACGACGAAGATCGGAAAGCCGGTCATGGAGCTCAGAAGCCCGTTCAATTGCCAGCCGCTCAACACCCGGCTCGGGATGCCGTCCTGAAGCCATCGCCGCCCCTTGCCGAAGGGCGATTCCAAGGCCCAGTAGGTCTGGAGATTGTGGGTGCGGTCGTACTGAGCAGGACCGCGGTTCCGGTTTGCCTCCGGCTGCCATTGAATGCGGGGGCCGGCGTCATTGTCCGCGTAGTTGATGGCCTTGGAAAAGGTGTAAACCACGCCTAGCTGAGATCCACTCCAGCGCTTGGTGAGCTGGGTCTGCAAGCCGTCGTAGGTGGTGGTCTTATACGGTTCGATGCTGTTAATGTCGGCCGTGAGGCCGAAGGGCTGGAAGAGGAGTCTTCCGGCCGTACCTCCTCCTGGAGGGCCGGGATTCAAGGCTACGTTCGCCATCTGGCCAACGGCGCGGGTGCCGACGTAGCCGGCCTGGGCCACGAAGCCGCTGGGGAGCTCGCGCTGGACCATGAAGTTCCAGGACTGCACATACTTGCGGCGCGCCACCTTTGGCACGGTAACGGTTCCGGTGCCGCCCTGGAGGCGGATCGCTGCTTGGGTCAGGTCGACCGGCTGCCGGTATTTCTCCGGTTGAAGACCGAGCCGGAGGGTGGAGACCGGCACAAACGGATTGGTGACGCCGTTGAAGGTAGCTTGTGGGATTTCCCAAGCGAAATTGATGGGAAAGGCGTTGCGGAAGTCGATGAAGGTTCGAGGGTCCACTGACATTCCGTAGCCGCTGCGGATGACCGTCTTCTCATTGAGCCGGTAGGCCAAGCCGACGCGGGGGACGAGCTGTCCCTTACCGTTGTCGACCCCGGTGTCGATCGGGGTGTTACCGTTGCCGCCGAGGTAGACCATGCCGTCGGAGGGGTCGAAGCGGGAGACGCCGCCCCAATCGCGGGTTGGGAAGGGGTAATACTCCCAACGGACCCCAAGGTTCACGGTCAAGTTGCGCGTTGCCTGCCACTGGTCTTGCGCGTACCAAGCCCAGATGGGAATCCGCAGAGAGTTGGGGTCGCGGAGCTGCTCGACCTTGCCCGCTCTGGAGGACAGGCCGAGCAAGAATGCGGCCCAACTGTTGAAGCGATTGGCGCTCGGTCCATTTTGCAGGGCCGTGGCGTTGCCGTCGAAGACGAACGTGCCGCGGGCTGTCTGGAAGGTGCCGCCCTGAGGCTGGAAGTGGTTGAGCTGTTGATTCCAATAGTCGAGGCCGAAACGGAAGGTGTGGGTGCGCTTGACCCAACTGGTGTTGGCGCTGAGCACGTACTGATTGTCACGGAACAGGAAGGGGCTGCCGGTGTTGGCGTTGCCCAAGTTGGACCATCCGGATATCTGGAAGGCAGGCATGCCACTCTGCATGAGGCTGGAGCCGTTGGTTCCAGGGATCTTGAGCAGGTCGAGTCCGTAGTTGACGCCAAGGTCCGGCCCCTGGGCGCCCAGCCGCTGCCGGGTGAAGCCAAGGTTCGCGTCGAACAGCAGCGTGGGAGTGACGGTATAAGTGACGCCAGCCCCCGCCACTTGGATGCGGCCCGTAGCAAACCCGAGCTGGCCACCAAACGACGCATCCCCGATGGCGTCTCCCAGGGCGGGCGGATCGGTAATGTTAGAGGGTGAGATGCTGTAGCGGCCGAAGTAGGAGAGTCTGTCGCTGACGACTTGGTTGATTTTGATATCGACGTTGTCCCGGTTGAAGGGACTTGAGCCTGCGGTTACGAAGTTGTTCACATAGCCGGCCGAGGGAAGGGTCGGCGCGGGCAACCGCTTAATCAGCTCCACCGCGGCGAGGTCAAAACTGCTCTGGGGGACGCGATTGCCGGGAAACGGAGTCCGCTGGGCCGGATCCGCGTTTGATGCGGGATCGTAGATCACCGCGCCGGTGGCCGAGAAATCGCCGTCTTTCAGGTCCTGGGTGGCAACACTGAAAAAGCGCGGCGGAGCCGTTTGGCGCCTCGTGGTCCGTTCCCAGTTGACGAAGAAGAACATCTTCTGTCTCAAATCCACAACCCCGGGGATGCGGATTGGTCCGCCGAGGTTGAGCCCGAACTGGTTGATAATGTTTTTGGGATTCTGGGGAGTGGTCTGGAAGAAATTGCGAGCCTTGAACTTGCTGTTATTGTTGAAAATCCAGGCGGCGCCGTGGAAATCGTTTGTGCCGCTCTTGATGGTGACATTGACCGCAGCCCCGCCGGCCATGCCCTGCTCGGCATTGTAGGAGTTGGTCACGACATTCACGGTTTCAATGGCCTCGGCCGAGGGCACGTAAACGGTATTGGTTGGCAACCAGGGGTAGACGATGCTGACGCCGTCCAACTTGGTGTTGTTCTGGAGCCTGGAGACGCCGTTCACGTTCACAGAGAGGGAGCGCTGCGGGTTGCCGGCGTCGGAGTTGTGCTCGCCATACAAGACCGCGCCGGGCACGAGAGCCATCAGGCTCTGATAGTTGCGGCCCATCGAGCCGCCGAGGGTCAGGTTGCTAATCTCCCGAGTCGTGACGTTGACGTTCACATCGGAGCGGTCGGTTTGGAGCGCCCCGGCAGCCGCTGAGACGGTGATGCTTTCTGTCACCTCAGCCACCTTCAGGGTTGCGTCGAAACGGCGGATCCGATTGGCCTCAATGACCAGCCCTTGTGAGGTCACCGTTCCGAAGGCCTTCGCGCTGATCGTGATGTCGTACGTGCCGGGCTGCAAATCGGCGAACAGGTAGATGCCGCTTTCGTTGGTCGTAGTCTCCTTGGAGATGCCTGTGCTAAGATTCCTTGCCCGGACGGTGGCGCCAGGGATCGCAGCCTGGCTGGAATCGGTAACTGCCCCGGTCAGCGAGCCGTATAAAACCTGGGCGGACGCTGTAGACGGAGCGAGAACAAACACAAAGGTGACGAGGAGGATCAACCACTTACCGTAGATCACGGACTCCCACCCCCGAACCTTGCGACTGCTGTTCATTTCAAACATGCGCTCATTCCTCCTTAGGGATAAGCCGGAGAGGCCAGCGCACGGGCCGGCTTTGGATGGCACAGGTAACGCGCCTGCCCAGAGAACACGGCCATTCGGAGACCCCCCTGACTAGTTTGTAACCCTGAGAGGATTATACCGGAAATTGATTCAGGGACCAAACAAAAAGAACAGGGCTACTTGGTATTTTGCATGTCTAAATTGTGATTTCATCTCTGGCAAAGACGCAACAAAGACCTTCGAATGTCTCTAATCTCATAAGAACAAAGGCCGTGGCGCGGGTTGAGCGTAGCCTTAGAGGGGGGGTCTTGGCCGGTTGCAATCTGGGGCTCGCCTCTGGCGCGATTCCAGATTCCGCTTCAACCAAAGGGCAAAATGAGAGGCGGGGCCGTCCGGGTTTGGGCTCCTGCCCTAGTGCACCTCTTTGTGAATCTCCTCGATGGCCTCCTCCAGTTCCTGCTGGATGGCGGGCATCACGTCGGCCATGTAGGCGCCGAATTTGCGGGAAATGGAGCGCCCTTCGGGCGACGAATAGAACGCCGCCAAGGCGTTGATCTCCTTGACCGTGAAGTGCTTGGCCACGGCTTGCAGGGTGATCTCCTCGATGCGCTCGACCTTGATCACTTTGCGCAAGGCCGCCTTGAACGGCTCCTGGCGGTCCTGCGGGAGCTGCGAAGCGACCTGCTCGATGGTTCCGGCCACCAGCTCCTCGGGCGGCACCGCCTTCAGGTACCGCTTGGCCGCCGCCAGCCGGTTGGAGGGAGTGTCGGGAACCGCCGGCGGAGCGCCTGCGCGGTTCTGAGCCGCAAGTGGGCCGCCTAAAACCAGGCATAGAATCAGACAAAGTCTCATAGCGCCTCTGACGTTTCGTGGCGTCTACCAGGGTACGCTATCATGAGCTTGGACCGGTGCGGGCTTTCGCCTTCGCCGTCCACGGCGTATGGCCCTGATCACGATCTCTGGACAACCCGGATGCCGCGAAGAGGAATTGGCCCGGGTGACGGCGCAGAAGCTGGGTTTTGAGCTGGTGACGGCCACGCGGCTAGGCGTTTTGATGAAGCAGGAGTTCGGAGAGGATAAGGCGCTGTTCGAGAAGGCGCAGCGGCCTGCGCTGCTTTCCATTTTGGCCCGCTTGGCCACCGAACACCATTTGGTGGTGTGCGCCCCGGGCGCGGAGTGGGTCTTTCAGAACTTCCTGGGCGTTCTGCGGGTGCGCCTGGTGGCCCCGGAGGCCCGGCGGGTGGGCATGCTGATGCTGGACCGGCGGATCGACCGGCCATCGGCCCGCAAGCTGCTTAAGGAGCTGGATGCACTGGAGCGGGCGGAGCGCCGGCGGAAATTCGGCCGCGCCACCGCTCCCCCGGAGCTGTTCGACCTGGTGCTGAACGCCTCGTCTCTCGAGACCGATCAGATGGCCGAGCTGATCGAGGCCGCGGTACGGGCGCGGGGACTGGTGGAACAGGGCCTGCTGAGCGCCGCTGCCGACGCCCAGCTCCAATTCCAGGCCCGGCTGCAACTCTCCCGGTACGGCATTATCCCGGCGGGCGCAGCCACCCTCAAGCGCAATCCCTTCTCCCACCCCAGCGAGGAGATCTTCGCCAACCTGCTGGACTTCTACCGCATCGCCTGGGAGTATGAGCCGCACAGCTTTCCCATTCAGTGGGACAAGGACGGGAATGTGCTGGAGTCCTTTACGCCCGATTTCTACCTTCCCGAGTTCGATTTATACGTAGAACTAACGACCATGAAACAATCCCTGGTTACAAAAAAGAACCGGAAGGTGAAATTGCTCCGGGAGATCTACCCTCACATTAACATTCAGGTCTTTTACCAGAAAGACTTCCAGAACCTGATCTTTAAGTACGGCTTGGCCGAGAGGCCGGTGCGAACATGAGCGAAGCGCAGTTGCCGCAACTGGAGCGCATTCTGTTTACCGAGGAACAGATCCGCGAGCGCATTCGCGAAGTGGCAGCCGAAATCTCCGAGCAGTACCGGGGTAAGGACCTGAAGCTAATCGGCGTGCTGAAAGGCTCGGTCTTCTTCCTCACCGCCCTGGCGCGCGAAATCACGATTCCGGTGAAAATCGATTTTCTGGCGATCTCGAGTTTCAGCAACCGGGGCGGGGCTCCCGGATTGGTGCGGATCGCCAAGGACCTGGACGAGTCCATCGAGGGCGAGGATATCCTTCTGGTGGAGGACATCGTGGACACCGGCTTTACCGCGCGCTATCTGCTTCAAACGCTGGCGGGACGCGGGCCCAATTCGCTCGCCATTTGCACGCTGCTGGACCGCACCCCGTGCCGCATCGTCCAGGTGCCGGTCGCCTTTCGCTGCTTCGAGATTCCGGACCGCTTTGTGATCGGGTTCGGCCTGGATTACCGGCAGCTGTACCGCAACCTGGGTTACATCGCGGTGCTGAAGAAGACGTAGGGAGCCCCGAACCCGCCCGCGCACCCCGCGTTGGCGCCGAAGCGAAGGCAAACAAAGCAGTTGCTTGCGAGCCTCCATTCTCGGCCGGTGGGCGCAGCCGGAGGCATGCCTGCTAAAGCCCTGTTTTTTCAGAGATTTCACGACTGCTTAACGCACTTTTTTCTTGAGGCGCCTGCAAAACAGGCTTATCATAGGAGTTAGTGGAGGAGGGTAGCCGGCCATGAGCAACTGCATCCTCTTCATCTCCCCACGGGCGGAAGACGTCCGGACGCTCTCGATGATGTTGGACCCATCGCGGGTGACGATCCGCCACGCCGCCGGGTTGCGGCAGGCCTTGGAGCTGCTGGCTCAACAGACCTTCCCCGCTATCCTCACCGAATCCCACCTGCCGGACGGCGACTGGCGGGACGTGGTTCAGCATGTGCGTCAACACGCGAAGAAGACGGCTGTCATTGTTACCGACCGGTTTGCCGACGGCCGTTTCTGGATTGATGTCTTGGAAGGCGGAGCTTACGACTTGCTGCCTCAACCGTTTTACCGTGCGGAGGTGGAACGGATTTTGGCGGCGGCCATGAACCCGCCCCAGGTGAGCCGGGCCTTGCCTGCGGCATAATGGTTCTTCCACTGGGAGGAACCGGTGCCGCAAAGCATAAAGGACTTTGTATCTGAAAACCAGGGGCGATTTCTCGCCGAACTCTGCGAGTACGTTCGCATTCCCAGCGTCAGCACCCTGCCGGAACACGCGGCGGATATGCTGCGCGCGGCGGAATTCGCCGCCCAGGCCATGCGCCGCGCCGGGCTGGAGAACGTGGAGGTGATTCCCACCTCCCGGCACCCGCTGGTCTACGCCGATTGGATGCACGCGCCCGGCAAACCAACCGTGCTGTGCTACGGCCACTACGACGTGCAGCCGGTGGATCCCGTGGAGGAATGGCGCACGCCGCCCTTTGAGCCCACCCTCGTGGATGGCAACCTCTACGCCCGCGGAACCGCCGACGACAAAGGCCAATCTTACACCCACATCAAAGCCGTCGAGGCCTTGCGCGCCGTCAACGGAACGCTCCCGCTCAACGTGAAGTTCTTGCTGGAGGGCGAGGAAGAAATCGGCGGAGAGTCCATCAGCAACTACGTCCCCGCCAACCGGGACAAGCTGCGCGCTGACGTAGCGCTGGTGAGCGATACCTCCATGTATGCCGAGGGCACGCCATCCTTGTGCACTGGCCTGCGGGGCTTGATTTACCTTGAGGTGGAGGCGTGGGGTCCCTCCCGCGACCTGCACTCGGGCAACTACGGAGGCGCCGCTCCGAACGCCATCTATGGTCTGATCGAGCTGCTCGCGAAGGTCAAGAATCGCCGCGGAGAGATCCAGATCCCCGGCATCTACGACGACGTCGAGCCACCCTCGCCCGCTGAGAAGCAGAGCTGGGACAACCTTCCTTTCGACGAGAAGGAGTTTCTCAAGAAGGAAGTCGGAGCCAAGGCTCTGACGGGCGAGCCCGGCTATTCCGTTCTCGAGCGGATCTGGGCGCGGCCGACCTTCGAGGTGCACGGCATCGCGGGAGGATTCACCGGCGCTGGAGCAAAAACGGTGATTCCGGCCAAAGCCACCGCCAAGGTCAGCTTCCGGCTGGTCGCGAAGCAGGATCCCGAAAAGGTCATCGCCGCGTTCCGTGAGTTCGTCCGTAAGAAGACTCCCAAAGGGATCCGCACCGAGGTCCGTGTGCTGAGCGCCGCGCCGGCCGTGGTGGTCAACCCAGACCATCCCGCCATTCGGGCTGCGGCCGAAGCGTTCCAGTTCGTCTTCGGCAAGCCCACCGTGTTCATCCGCTCCGGGGGCTCGATCCCGATTGTCGGGGAGTTTGCGCGCCACCTGGGGATCCCCACGGTGCTGATGGGGTTTGGATTGCCGGACGACGGGCTCCACGGACCCAACGAGAAGTTCCTTCTGGACCACTTCTACAAAGGAATCTTGACGGTTGCCCGCTTCTTCCAACAGTACGGCCAGTAGCGCGCCGGCCACGGGACGGCAGGAGAAGCTGTTCCGGTCCGCCGGGCTGGTGTCCTTCTCGGTGCTGATCAGCCGCGTAAGTGGCATGGTGCGCGAGATGATCATGGCCCGGCTGTTCGGCGGGGGCGCTGGGCCGGTCTACGACGCCTTCCTGCTGGGCTTCCGCATCCCAAACCTCACCCGGGATCTGTTTGCGGAGGGCGCACTGTCGTCCGCTTTCGTTCCAACCTTCACCGGCTATCTGGCCATCAAGGATCGCCAAGAGGCCGCCCGGCTGGCGAACCTGGTTGCCACCGCGATCCTGCTGGCTGTTGGGGGCTTTTGCGTGTTGGGGATCATCTTCAGCCCCGCGCTAGTGCACCTGCTGGCCCCCGGATTCGACCAGGTTCCCGGCAAGCACGAACTGGCGGTCCGCATGACCCGCATCATGTTTCCGTTCCTGTTGCTGGTGGCGCTGGCTGCCCAAGCCATGGGAATGCTGAACGCGTGCAACCAGTTCGCCGTGCCTGCCTTCTCGTCGACTTTTTTCAACCTGGGTTCCATTTTCTTTGGGCTGACGCTAGGCTTTTGGGCGGGTCCCTGGCTGGGCCTGAGCGCCATTGAAGGCATGGCCTACGGCGTCGTCTTGGGCGGCGCGCTGCAACTGGGCAGCCAGCTCCCCAGCCTACGGCGGCAGGGCTTCCATTTCCGATTGGCCTGGGACTGGTCGCATCCCGGCCTCCGGCAGATCCTCTCGCTGATGGGGCCGGCCATGCTAGGAAACGCCGCCGTGCAGGTCAACGTGTTGGTCAACACCAACCTTGCCACGGGCATCGTGGACCGGGTCACCGGTTTGAACGGGCCGGTGAGCTGGCTTTCTTATGCCTTCCGCTTCATGCAGTTGCCCCTGGGCCTGTTCGGCGTGGCCATCGCTACGGCCACGCTGCCCGCCATCTCGCTGAGCGCGGCCCAGGGCAATCTGGAGGAGTTCCGGCGCACCCTGAGCCGCTCTCTGGGCATGGTCTTTCTGCTTACCATTCCCTCCTCGATCGGCCTGGCGGTGTTGGGCGAAGCCATGATCGGGGTCATCTACGAAGGCGGCAAGTTTCACGCTTACGATACGCATCAGACGGCGGTGGCCTTGTCGTTCTACGCCGTGGGACTCGCCGGATATTCGGCGATCAAGGTTCTGGCCCCGGCCTTCTATGCCCTGAACGACAGCCGCACGCCGATGCTGGTGAGTTTGATGTCGATCGCCATCAACTACGCGGTGGCCTCCACGATGGTGCGCACCGGGACTCTGGGGCACGCCGGTCTGGCCCTGGCCACGTCGGTCGTCGCCCTGGCCAACTTCACGGCCCTGTTCTGGCTGCTGCGGAACCGGCTGGGCGGAATCCATGGGCGGGCGCTGGCCTCGAGCGTGGCCCGTATCCTGGGGGCGGCTGGGGTCATGGGGCTGCTGCTGATCCCGGCAGACTCCTGGTTGCAGTCCTGGCTGGGGGTGTCCCGTTGGGCCCGGCTGTTGAGTCTGGCCTTCACGGTTCCAGCCGGGGCAGCGGTATTCTACCTGGCCTGCCGCTGGCTGAGGGTCTCCGAGCTAGAGATGGCGACGCGGGCCATGCTGGCGCCGCTGGGGAGGTGGGCGGCGGCCCGGCGTGATAGAATTTGAACTGTAGATGTCACCAGACCTAAGGCTGGTTCTCCATCTGCAAGATCTTGACAACCAGATTCGGGAATTGCAGAGAGAGATCAGCGCCCTGCCCAAGCACATCGCCGAGATCGAGAAGACCCTCGACGTTCACACCCGCAAATGGGAGGCCGACAAGGCCGCCTTGCAAGCCAACCAGCGCGAGCGCAAGAGCCTGGAGGGCGACATCCAGATGCAGGAGCAGAAGGTTTCGCGCTTGCGCGACCAGATGATGTCGGCCAAGACCAATGAGCAGTACCGCGCGTTTCAGAAGGAAATCGAGTACTGCCAGAACGAGATCCGCAAGATGGAAGACCGGATCCTGGCCCTCATGGAGGAGTCGGAACCCCTGGAGGCGAATGTCCGCAAAGCCGAGGCGGCGCTGAAAGAGGAGCGCCAGCGGGTGGAGAGCGAAAAGGCGGCCGCGCGGGAGCGCACGGCGCAAGACAAGCGGGCCGTGGAAGAACTGCAACGCCAGCGGGAAGAAGTGGTCCGGCAATTGACGCCTGCGGTCTATGCGGCTTATGAGAAGATCCGGGCCAAGCGGGGAGGAATCGCGGTGGCCGAGGCCAGCGACGGGCGCTGTTCGGCCTGTCACATCGCTTTGCGTCCCCAATTCTTTCAAGACCTACGGAACCTGGAGCAGGGGGTGATGTTCTGCGAGACATGCGGCCGGATCTTGTATTACCAGCCGCCGGTGCCGGTAGAGGACCCTGCCGCGGACACCGCCGCCCCGGCATCTTAAGGCGCTGCACAGGCAATTGTCTCGTCGTCCCCTGCAATTTGCGCCCGCACGCCCAGGGCCAGTAGACTGAGTACGCAAAACCTATGCCCGCCAAGACCAAGACCGCCCATCGTACCGCAGGCGGCTCCGGCCGTGACAACCGCGTGCAACGAATCCTGGATGCGCTCGACCAGCTCTATCCCGGCGCCACCTGCGCGTTGCGCCACAAAGATGCCTGGCAACTTCTGGTCGCCACCATTCTGAGCGCCCAGTGCACAGACAAGCGCGTCAATGAAGTTACCCCCGGCCTGTTCCGCAAATACCCCACGGTGGCCGACTTTGCCGCCGCCAGCCAGGAGGAGCTGGCGCAGGAGATCCGCTCCACGGGCTTTTTCAATAACAAGGCGAAAGCCATCCGCGGAGCTGCCCAGAAGATCCTGTCTGATTTCGGAGGCCGGGTGCCCCGCACCATGGAGGAAATGCTGACCATCCCCGGCGTGGCCCGCAAGACCGCCAACGTCGTGCTGGGGACGGCCTACGGATTGCCCACCGGCATCGTCGTCGACACCCACGTGCAGCGCATCGCCCAGCGCTTGGGTCTCACCAAGGAAAAGGATCCGGTTAAGATCGAACAGGACTTAATGAAGCAGATCCCGCAGGACCGCTGGATCCTGTTTTCCCACCAGATGATCCACCACGGAAGGAACCTCTGCGTGGCCCGGAAACCGAAATGCGCGGAGTGCCCCATGGACTCGTTCTGTTACGCCAAAGATAAGACCACCCGGGCGTAGGCCGGGAGCCGCCCCGGACGCCCGCCGACGGAGCCATGCCACAGCCGGTATACATCCTGTTTGGGTTTGCCTTCACCGTGCTGGCGGCCACAGCCCTGGGCAGGGTTGTGCTTGCCCGTCTGGGACTGCGGTTTTACCGGACCGAAGAGTTCGTGCTGGCTTTTTATGTAGGCTCGGCGTGCCTGAGCCTGCTGGTGTTCGCGCTGGCGGCCGCGCATCTGCTGTACAAGGGCGTGCTGCTGGCGGCGGGCATAGTGGCATTGGGGGTGGCATTGCGGCTGGGGCTGCACCGCCCGGCGGGCAAGCCGCTGGCAGAGCTGCCTCGCTTCTGGCGGGTCTTGTTCGGGGTGGTCTATGCGGCGTTCCTGCTGGTCTATTTCACCAACGCCATGGCCCCCGAGCGCAGCCCGGACGGCAGCACCTACCATTTGGGGCTGGTGGCCCGCTATTTGCGGGCCCACGGTTTCGAGCGCATCACTACCAACCTGTACGCCAACCTGTCGCAGGGCGTGGAGATGCTCTACCTGTTCGCTTTCGCCTTTGGCAGGCACTCCGCTGCGGCGCTCGTGCACTTCGCTTTCCTGGCCACGCTGCCGCTGGCGATGCTCTGCTATGCCAGGAGGTTCGGCTTCCCAGCCGCGGGCGCAGCCGGAGCGCTGATCTTCTTCGCCAGCCCGGTCGCTGGGATGGACGGGACCACGGCCTATATCGATGTGGCGGTGGCGGCGGTGCTGTTCGGCGTCTTCTACCTGCTCCAGATTTGGGACCAGCAGCGCGATCACCGGCTGCTTGTCCCCGCAGGCCTGCTGGCCGGCTTTGCTTACGCCGCCAAGTACACGGCCGGCGTGGCCATTCCCTACACGCTGGCCTTCGTGGCCTGGAAGCAGCTCCGGGCGCGCCGCCCCGCGCTCAAACCGTTGGCCTTGCTGGCCGCCTGCGCCGGACTCATGGTTGCGCCTTGGGTGGGGAAGAACTGGTTGTGGCTGGGGAATCCGTTTTCGCCGTTCTTGAATTCGGTCTTCCGCAACCCGCACGTGCACATTGCCATGGAGCAGGAATACCGAGAGTATTTCCGCCACTACGATCTCGCCAGCCGCTGGGAGATCCCGGCTGAGGTGACCTTTCGCGGTTTCCGGTTGAACGGGCTGCTGGGACCGGTTTTTCTGCTGGCGCCGCTGGGCCTGCTGGCGCTGCGCGAGCGCGCCGGACGTCAGATCTGGCTGGCCGTGTTCGTGTTCAGCGCCGCCTATCCGGCCAACATCAGCACGCGCTTCCTGCTGCCCGCCGCGCCGCTCGTCGCGCTGGCCATCGCCATGACCGCCGTCCGCGCGCGTGGCATGGCGGCTCTGCTGGTGATGGCCCACGCGCTGGCGAGCTGGCCCTCCCACGTCAAGACGTACGCGGATCCCAGCGCCTGGAAGATCGACAAACCGCTGCCCTGGAAACAGGCGCTGCGCATCGAAAGCGAGGACGGATGGCTTTCGAGAGTGATGCCGGCTTACCCCATCGCGCGCATGGTCGAGCAGGACGTTCCGCCGGGCCAGCGCGTGTTCAGCTTCCAGCAGGTGGCGGAAGCCTATACCACGCGTGAGATTCTGGTCGGCTATGCTGCCGCTTTCAACCAGACTCTCTTCGATACGCTGTGGGTCCCTCTGGCCGAGGACTGGATTCCCCGGCGCCAAGTCGTTTTCCGGTTCGCTCCGCAGCGGCTCCGGGCCGTGCGCGTGACTCTTCGCACGCCCTTCGACAAGGACTCCTGGGCCATCAATGAGGTGCGCCTGCTCCGGCAAGGGATCGAGATCCCGCGCGCTCCCGGCTGGCGGTTGACGGCCCGTCCCAATCCTTGGGAGATCGAACTTGCATTTGACCGCAACCTCGCCACCCGCTGGAGGAGCTGGGAGAGCCTCCGGGCAGGCATGTACGTCGAGGTAGGGCTTGGCGGACTGGTGGAGCTGGACCAGGTGACGCTCGTTTGCCCGCTGGCTCCCTGGGACCTGAAGATGGAGCTCAGCGGTCAGAGCGAGGCGGGGCGATGGGAGCCGCTCGGAGGCCAACCGGAGCACATCTTGGATGAGGAGCCGCCGGGATTGCGCCGGGCGGCTACGGCCAGTTTTTTGCGGCGCGGCGTGAACTGGTTGCTAATATATAACTCCGACTTTGGGGCCAAGGATTTCGAGCAACGGGCCGCCGAGTGGGGCCTGGAGTTCATCGCCGAGCGCAACGGCGCGCGGCTGTACCGGATCCGGGAGCCATAAGCCGCAGGCGAGTAGGCGAAGCCGCGGTTGACGCTCCCTCCACCAACCCCTACAATGGAAGTGCGAGGAGGCCGCATGCTAAGAAGCATAGGTTTGCCCGAGCTCGCGATCATTCTGGGAATCGCCGTACTGCTGTTTGGCGGCCGCAAGATCCCGGAACTGGCCAAGGGCTTAGGGGAAGGAATCCGCAACTTCAAGCACGCCCTGAAGGGCGAAGAAAAAACCGAAGAAAAGAAGCAGGCTTAGGCTTCCTTGCGACGCTCGCCGTTTGAGCGGAACGCACTCCGGTCTCGTAAACAAGGTTGACAAAAAACCCCGCGGCAAGCCGCGGGGTTTTTCATCTGGTGCAGCCGTTGAACCCGCCGCCTACTTCTTTTTGGGCGGGACAATTGCGTCCTTGACCGCTTTGGCGACGCGGAATTTGACCACCTTCTTGGCTGGGATCTTGATCGGCTCGCCCGTGGCGGGATTGCGGCCCATGCGGGCTTTCCGCTCCACCCGGACCAGCCGGCCCAGGCCAGGCAATACAAATACGCCGGTCTTCTTTGTCTGTTCGACGGCAGTGGCGGCGTACACATCCACGAACGCCTTGGCCACCTTGTTGCTGACGCCGCAGGCAGCGGCGATTTTCTTAACGAACTGGCTCTGCGTCATGCGTTTGTCGGCCATAATCCTCCTTGACGATTCTTCCCATTGATGGAATCCGGCTGGAGGTCCTTTCCGGCGCTTCGGCGACCGCATCCGCAGCCGGCTGCAAGAACCATCCATCCGAATTGCTACCTCATGATAAGAGAAGTTTTCGAAGAAGTAAAGAGAAATTTGCGAAAATTGGGCAATTTTCTTGGGAATTCGCTCAAAAAAGCGCCGGCAGCCCCGCTCCACGGCCTTTCGGAGGGTTCCCTGCCCCACGGTGCGCCGGCGGTTTGCGGCCGGCGGCGTTGTGCCCAGGCCGCCGGCCTAAAGTGGACAGGGCCGAAGCGCGGCCCCGGCCGCTAACATCCAGCAGCCGGCGCTGGAGGCGGTCCCTGCTTCCTCCCCGTTCCAGTTGAGACGCGCCGGAAGCCAGCCGGCGGGCAGTTCCAAGCGCAATTCCGCGACGCCGCGGCTGATCAGCAGCACCTCGCCGGTGTCAGGAAACCACTGGGCCTGTATGCGGGCCGTGAAGTTCTCCTCGCGACGCGGCAGCACCACCCGGGTTTCCAGGCGCAGGCGCTGGCCTCCCCGCTGCACCATCAATGCCACCGGCCGCTCCTCCGACAACTGATCCATCAGGGTCTGGAATGCCGTGCCGTTTTCGACCGGGCGGCCACCGACCGCCACGATGCGGTCGCCGATTCGCAAAGGGCCGCGGTAGTTCTCGGGCAGGCGTTCGACCTGGACTCCCGGCCCGGGATCCATCCGGCTGTAGCCAAATCGTCCTAACTCAAAAGACGCGCCCGAGCTGGGCGGAACGCGGCTTACGGGCAGAGCGTCATTCCGCTGAGCGGGATCGAAGCGGGTGATCTGGATCCAATAGCAGCGGGCAAAGGCAGGGTTGCCCGTCTCGCAGTCCACCTTGGGTGGATAGGGCGCCGAGCGGTGGTGGGAGAGCCATTCGAGCGCCGTCTCGGGCAGCGTTTCTTCGGGCGGGCGCAGGACGGCGTTGTAGCCGGCAGCCTCCAGTTTACGAAGCGCGGCTTCGGCGGCAGGCCGGGAAGCGGCCCAAAGAATCGGCACGAGTGAGGTATTGGCCCCAAATAACCGGTTGGTTTCTATGGCCTCCCAGGGATCGCCGCCCAACACGGCGGCTGCGGCAAACCGGTGCGGGATGCGGGAAGCCGCATAGAATGCTACAGGCGCGGCGATGCCCGAGGCCACCAGATAGACTCGGGCCGGATCCGCCTCCAGCCGGCCACAGGCGTCGGCGACAGCCGCCTCGAGGAGCCGCGCGGAGGTATCGGCCCAGTCCGCGGAACCGCTCCAGCGGCCGAAAGGAACCGCCAGCGCCCAGCCGCGGCCGGAGGCGGGTCCGCTCCACTGTTCGAAGGCGGCCAGGGCTGCGGCGCGTTCCAGTTGCGACGGGATGGCGATCAGCAGCGGGGTGGGCGCTTGCGCTCTTTCCGGCCTCACGCCGTAGTAGCTCAGAGCTCCGCCGGAGAGCGAAACACGAAACTCGGACGGGTTCTGGTTGCTCAGGGCAGCAGCGGCCCAAACGGAAAGGACCAGAAGGCGCAGGGTCATTTCCGGCGTCTCCTTTGGCCATCAACGGCGCAGGCGGCTGCGGATGCGCTTGCTCAGCCGCTCGATCTCCTCGGTGGTCTTGATGGCGCGGACCGAAAGAACCCGAGGTCCACTCTTCTCGAGTTCCGCTTTCAAACTCTGGGTGAGGTCCACGAGTCTGGCGGCATCTTTCAAGTTCTCCTCATGGTCCCGGCGCAGCAGTTCATCCTTCTGAAGTTTCCCTCCCGGAAGCCGGATTTCGGGCTCCTCGGAGGGCTCCTGGGCGCGGAGCCCCGCCTCAGAAATCAGCAGTGCGGCGCAGGCGCCGAGCACGAACAGTTGGGCAAAACTGGCCAGTCTGCTCATCGGCTACTGCTATCATAACGGCTTATGGAGGACGTAAACATTGGAATCGTCGGCTTGGGCAACGTAGGCTCGGGCACGGTGACGATCTTGGCGGAAAACGCGGATCAGATTGCGCTAAAGCTGGGTTTTCGGCTTCGGGTCAAGATTGTCTCCAGCCTGGATGCGGACACCCGGCAGTTGCCGGAAGAGCTGGGCCCGGTGGAGCGGACGCTGGACTGGCGGCGCGTGGCCACGCATCCCGGAGTGGACATCGTCGCCGAGCTGGTCGGCGGCACCACGGTCGCGCGGGAGATTCTGGAGACGGCCATCGATCACAAGAAGTCGGTGGTGACGGCCAACAAGGAGCTCATGGCGCTCTACGGGCCGGACCTTTGGGACCGCGCCATCCGCGCCGGGGTCAACGTGGCAATGGAGGCCAGCGTCGCCGGCGGCATTCCGATACACGCGGTTTTGCGGGAGGGGATCTCGGGCGACCGGATCGTGGCCCTGTACGGAATCCTGAACGGCACTAGCAACTACATCCTCACGGAGATGGAGAAGCGCGGGGATCCGCTGGAGAAGGTTTTGGCCGAGGCGCAGCGGCTGGGCTATGCCGAAGCCAATCCCAGCGCCGATATCGACGGCTGGGACGCCCGCTCGAAGCTGGCCCTGCTGGCGGCGCTGGCGTTTGGAGAGCGCATTACGCCTTCCGACATTTTTACCGAAGGAATCCGGCGGATCATGCCCATCGATTTCCAATACGCGCACCGGCTAGGGCACACGATCCGGCTGATTTGCGCGGCGCGCCAGACGAAAGACGGCTTGATTCTGTCGGTGCGGCCTTCTTTGATCCCGCAGTCCACCATTCTGGCCAGCGTGCAAGGCTCCTACAACGCGGTGTGGGTGAAGGGACGCTACGGCGAGGATACGTTCTACTACGGCCGCGGGGCGGGTTCGCGGCCCACGGGCGTGGCGGTGGTGAGCGACCTGATGCGGGTGGCGCGGGAGATCCGCTACGGAAGCCCCGAGCGGGTCTCGCCATTCGCGCACGAGCGGCTGGGAGAGTATCAGCCGATCCCGGTGACCCGCCAGAAGCGCGCCTATTACCTGCGCTTCCGGGTGACGGACCGGCCGGGCATCATCGCCGCGCTGGCCGGGGTGCTGGCCGAAAAACGCATCAGCCTGGAGGCGGTACTGCAACTGCCTTGCGCGACCAAGAACGATCTGCCGTTCGTCATCACGGTGGAACCGTCGCCGGAGGGCGCCGTCCTGGAGGCGGTCGAGAAGATGTCTTCGATGGACTTCTTGCTGGAACCGCCGCTGGCGCTGCCGATCGAAGAAGGGCTGTAGGCGGGGAGCTCCCCGCACGGCGGCCGCCGGCGGCCGGCTTGCCGGCACGGGGGTCAGGAGGCTCGCGCCATGGGCACGTTGCCAGTCTCAGCCTCCTTGCGCGCCGCCCTGAGGAAAGCGCCGATGCATCGAGTGGCCTGGCGGGTGCGGTGTTCGTTTTCGATGAGCGCGAAGCGCACGTAACCTTCGCCCAGGGGGCCGAAGCCGAGCCCCGGGGACACGGCGGTCAGGGCCTTCTCCAGCAGAAGCTTGGAGAACTCAACGGAGCCCAAGTGCTGGAACGGCTCGGGGATCGGGGCCCAGACGAACATCGTGGCGCGGGGCGGCTCGACCATCCAGCCGGCGCGGCGCAAGCCCGCGATCAGAACATCCCGGCGCTTCTGATAGGTGGCGCAGATCTTCTTGGTTTCCTCTTCGCACTCACGCAGGGCGACGATGGAGGCGATCTGGATGGGCTGGAACACCCCGTAGTCGAGGTAGCTCTTGATGCGCGCCAGGGCCGCAATCATCTTGCGGTTGCCGAGGCAGTAGCCCACGCGCCAGCCGGCCATATTAAAACTTTTCGACATCGAGTAGATTTCGACGGCCACCTCCTTGGCCCCATCCACCTGGAGAATGCTGGGCGGAACGTAGCCGTCAAAGCCGAGGTCCGCATAGGCGAAGTCATGCACGACCATGGTGCCGTGGTGGGAGGCCAGCCGGATGATCTCCCTGAAGAAATCCAAATCCACGCACTGCGTCGTTGGGTTGTGCGGGAACGAGATCAGAATCATCTTGGGCTTGACGGCCGACTTGCGGTAGTGGTCTTCCAGCCGGTTCAGAAAGGTGGCCGGGTCCGGCATCGGCATGGTGTGGGCGCGGCCTTCGGCCATGATGACGCCGTACTGGTGAATGGGGTAGCAGGGGTTGGGGCTGACGACCTCGTCGCCGGGACCGATCACCGCAAAGAGCAGATGCGCTCCGGCGTCCTTGGCGCCCATGGTGACAATGGCTTCCGTTTCGGGGTCGAGTTCAACCTGGTACTTCTTCTGGTAGTGCTTGACGATTTCATCCCTCAGGCGGGGGATGCCGCGCGACAAGGAGTACCGGTGGTTGCGTGGATTCCGCGCGGCCTCGATCAGCTTGTTGACCACCGGGCGCGGGGTGGCGCCGTCGGGGTTGCCCATGCCGAAGTCCACGACGTCCAGGCCGGCGGCCCGCATGCGGGTCTTCATCTCGGTGACCACGGCCAGGACGTAAGGGGGCAGCTTGCTGATGCGATAGAACTCGTCGGGAATCGAACTCATACGTTTCATTCTAAAGCATGCAGAGACGCAGTCCTGAATCGGATGAGCGGGCGGCGAGTGCTGTAGAATTGGAATTGTTGAAACGGGCCGCGGCGCGGTCCGTCCTTACGATTGTTAGTCCTGATTCGAATGGAATAGCCTTATGAGGATTCGAACTCTGGCGATGGGAGCCGGCCTGCTGGCCTGGGCGGCGCAGGCGCAGACGCCAACGGGTGCGGGCGGCGATCTCCGTGCCGGGGCGCAGGCTCTGGCACTGGTGCCTGCCTGGTTTGAGCCGGACTCGAGTGGAAGCCGTTACGTGTCCCGCAGCGAGGGCTATCAGCTCTTGCTCGATGCCTCCGGGGCCCGGCTGTTCCTTACAGGCTCGGAACAACCGGCCAGTCTGACAATCGCGCCGGCGGGCGCAAAGCCGGCGCGGAAGCTGGAAGCGTTGGAGCCGCTGGCGGGGCGGACGAATTATTTGGTTGGACAAGACCGGCGCCAGTGGAAGCTGGGCGTGCCGCATTTCGGCAGGGTGAGGCATCGGGGCGTTTACGACGGAATCGACCTGGATTTCCGGAGCAATGGCCGGAGGATCGAGTACGACTTCCTGGTGGCGCCCGGCGCTGACCCGTCGCAGATCGTCTTGCGGTTCGAGGGCGCCGAATCCTTGCGGCTGGAGCCAGACGGCACGCTGGTGGTCGCCGTGGGCGAGCAGGAGATTCGGCAGCCGCCGCCCCACGCGTTTCAGGAGTGGACTGAGAACGGGGTTGTGCAGCGGGCGCAGGTGGAGTCGGGCTACCGGCTCGGCGAGGACGGCTTGGTCCGCTTCGCCTTAGGTCCTTACGACAACAGCAAGACGCTGGTGATCGATCCCGTGCTGATCTTTGCGGGCTACTTTGGCGGCAACCGGGAGGACATCCCGACCGGCGTGGCGATGGACGAAGACGGATATGTCTGGCTCACAGGGACGACGCGCTCGACGGTCGTCATTCCCCCGGACACGATTCCCTATAGCAGCACGCCGAGAGGCAGCCAGGACGTGTTTGTGGCCAAGCTGCGGCTAGAGCCGGCTGGGCCTCCGACGCTGATGCATTACACCTATCTCGGCGGGGCGTTTGACGACCGGGGCGGGTTGATCGAGGTAATCGACCCGGTACGGATTTGCATCACCGGCACCACGCTTTCAGCAGATTTTCCGGTCAGCAAGAATGCGGCACAGTCCACGCACGGCGGGCTGGCGGACGGATTTGTGGCGGTGCTGGATTTGACTTACGGCGGCACGGACACGCTGGTTTACAGCACGTTCCTGGGGGGCTCGCAGTTCGACACGCTTTCGGCGCTCTACGTAGCGCCGGATCGGACGATCTACGTTGCCGGCTATGGCGCTTCGGTGGACATCAAGTCCATCCCGGACACGGCTCTTCAGCCCAACAACCGCGGCGAGTGGGAAGCAACGGTCTACCATTTGGACCCTTGGGCCGGCGAGGGAGAATCGCTGTTGTTCTCGAGTTACTACGGGGGCGCCAGCACGGACGTGGCCACCGGGGTGGCCGCCGATGAGCAGGGCAACATCTACTTGACCGGCTACACGATGTCAGATGACTTCCCCATTGAAGGGAACCTTTATCAGGGTGAACTGAAGTCTTCGTGCAATCTGTTCATTGTCAAGATCGATCCATCGCGGGAGGGTCTGGACCGGCTGGTGTACGGAACCTACTTCGGCGGATCCGGGGTCGACATCGCCACGTCCATGCGGAAGGATGCGGCGGGCGGGCTGTGGATCACCGGCTACAGCGCATCGCCGGATCTGCCGGTGACGCCGGGTGCATTTCAAGGCGCCTTTGGGGGAGGAGCGACCGACGGTTTTGTGCTGCGTTTCGACCCCAATGTGCCGCCCTCAGAAGCGGTCACCTACCTCAGCTATCTCGGCGGACGCGGGGCGGAGGTATTGTACGATGTTCTGCCGCTGGGCGGCGGGCAGGTGGCCCTGGCCGGATACACGCTCTCGGCGGACTGGCCTGTGTTGAACGCGCCTCCGCCGGGGCGGCAGATCAACTTGGCTTCGGACGCCGTGGTCACGGTGCTGGACACGTCTCTGCCGGGTGCGGCGGCGTTGAGCTTCTCGACTTATTTCGGCGGGAAGTACAACGACGTGGCCTCACGGTTGGCGCCCGGACGTCTGAGAACCGTGCTGGCGGCGGGCTACACGGGATCGGCCGACCTGCCGGTTACGGATGGTTCGGTGAAGACATCGCCGGGCGGCGGTACGGCAGGATTCATCTTGCAACTGAAGCTGGAGCCGCTTGAGGGGCAGTCGTCCCCACCGGATTCAGGTCCCGGGGGGGAGGATACTGGGGGGAGTGTCTTGCCGCGACGGTCGGGACCCAGCATAGAACCCCAGCCCCGCCGCCAGACCCGCTAGCGCCAGAAGCACAACCGCGAGCCAATCCCGTCCCGTGTAAAGGATGCCGAAGACGGTGAGCAGGAGGCGTAGCCCCCAGCGGACCACCCGGCCGGCGGGCGCGACGCCCTCCCATCTGGCCTCCAGGGCGCGTCCGAAGTAATAGGCGAAGAAAAGGGCGAAAAGCCCGAGCAGGAGCCGGATGGGAAGCAGCGGCGCCATGTCTCCACCTTAGCGCTCTAGTCAGGGAAATTCCAGGCCGGCTTTCAGGCGATTCCGCAATTGCCGTCTCCCCTGGTTGCGGTTAGTCTGAGAGCGGAGGCGGAACCATTTTAAGAGCGATCCTGATTTGTCCCGATTCGAGGCTGGCGCAGCAGACGCAAGAAGCGTTCGCCGGTCTGCCGGTGGTGATCCTGCGGCTGGTGGAGTATTATCCGTCGGAGACCGAGCTGGCGCGGATGCTGCGGACGACGAGCCCGCAGGCGCTGGTGTTGAGCTCGGAGGATGCGCGGGCGGCGTTTGGGGTGGCGCGGCAGGCGGAGGCGCACGCGCCAGGGATTCAACTGCTCGGCATCGGCTGGTCGAACTCCCCCGAGGTGTTGCTGGAGCTGATGCGGGCCGGAGTGCGCGAGTTTTTGCAGGCGCCGTTCGATCCGCAGGCGGTGGAAGCGGCGCTGCACCGTCTGTTGAATGCGGCGCCGCGGACGCCGGCCGGAGCGGAGCTAAGCGAGGAAGTCTACTCCTTCCTCCCCTGCAAAGCCGGCGTAGGCGCAACGACGATCGCCGTCAATTTGAGCGTGATCCTCTCTGAGCTGCGCAAAGAGAAGGGCAAGGTTCTGTTGGCGGACTTCGATCTGAACTCGGGGCTGTGCGGCTTTCTGCTGAAGCTCCAGAGTCCGCACTCGGTGGTGGACGCGGCCAACCATGCCTTCTCGCTGGATGAATCGCTGTGGCGTCAACTTTCCAGCCCGGCCGGGGAGCTGGATGTATTGCCCTCGGGGAAGCTGGCTCCGGGCTGGCGGATCGATCCGGCGCAGATCCGCAGCATGCTGGACTTTTGGCGGCGCTACTACAGCACTATTTGTCTGGATCATTCCGGCAACCTGGAGAAGTATTCCATAGAACTGCTGCACGAATCCCGCCACATTTTGCTGGTGTGCACGGCGGAGCTGCCCGCGCTGCATTTGGCGCGGGAGCGGCTGGCGTTGCTGCGCACACTCGAACTGGAGAGCAAGGTACGGATTGTGCTGAACCGGGCCACCCGGAAGGACGTCATCCGGCCGGAGGAGGTGGAGAAGCTGCTGGGGCTGCCGATTTACGCCATTTTGCCGAACGACTACAAGGGCGTCCACCGCGCCATTGCACTGGGCAAGACGGTGGAGATGGGAAGCGAGCTGGGCAAACGGTTTCGGCAAGTGGCCGAATCGCTGCTGAACGGCGGGGAGAGCCAGGCGCCGGAGCGGCGGCGTTTCGTCGAGTACTTCACCCTTGCGCCCGCACGCTACACCTTCATGCCGGGCAAGGAGGGCCCGGCGAGCTAGACTCGCGCGCAAGACCGAAGGTCAAGGGGCCATTGCGCGGTTAAGCACGGATGAACAGGCCGAGCGCCAGAGCGCCGGCCAACCCCACGATGGCCACAATCGTTTCCATCACGGTCCAAATGGCGAAGGTCTGGCGGACGCTGACGTTGTAATACTCCTTGAACATCCAAAAGCCGATGTCGTTGACGTGGGAGAACATCAGGCTTCCGGCAGTGGTGGCGAGCGTGACCAGCTCCGGAGAGACGCCGGACCCGGCCAACAGGGGCGCTACCACGCCGCCGGCGGTGATGGCTGCGACGGTGGCCGAACCCACCGCGATCCGGATCAGCGCGGCTACGCACCAGCCGGTGATGATGGGGGAGATCTTGAGCTGAGCGGTGAGCGCCTTGATGCCTTCGCTGGCGCCGGCGTCGAGCAGAACCTGCTTGAAGGCGCCGCCGCAGGCGATGATCAGAATGATCATGGCGACGCCGGCCACGGCGGCGTTGACGCTTTGCATGACGGATTCCATGCTGCGGCCACGGCGTATGCCGAGGGTGTAGAACGAGACGAGGGCGGCGGTCAGGAGCGCGATGGTGGGGTCGCTGGCGAACTGGAGGATGTTCGCCGCCGTGCCTTTGAGAGCCAACAACGAGACGAGTGCGCCGGCGAGCATGAGCAGGACGGGGACCAAAGTGGTGAAGACGCTGAGGGCGACGCCGGGAAGCTGGTCGGGGCGGAATTCGCGCGGGGTGTATAGGCTGGGCGGGGGCGTGTTGCGCATATGGCGGAAGAAACGGGCCAGCACGGGACCGGCCAAGATCGTGCCCGGCAGCGCCGGGACCAAGCCGTAGAGCAAGGTAAGGTTTGGGTCCGCTTTGTACATCGCCGCAACGGCCATGGGCGCAGGGTGGGGCGGCAGATATCCGTGGGTTACCGAGAGGGCGGAAGAGAGTGGGATGCCGATCCACATCAGGGGGATGCTGCGGGTGGCGGAAATCGTGTAGATGAGGGGGATCAGAACCAGGAAGCTGGCGTTATACATCATCGGGAGGCCCACCAAGAAACCCGTGACGGCCACGGCCGCCTGCATGCGGGCCTCGCCGAGGTGTTCGACCAGGGCGTTGGTGATGGAGTGGGCGGCGCCGCTTTCCTCGATCATCTTGCCCAGGATTGCGCCGAAGATGATGACCAGAGCCACGCTGCCCATGGTGTCGCCTACGCCCTTCAGCATGCTGTGAAGGGCGGCCATGGGAGACATGCCGCTAAGGATTCCGGCGAAGAGGGCGACCAGGAGCAAGGCCAGAAAGGCGTTGATTTTGAACCGCCCGATGAGGATCAGCAGCAGGAGGATGGAGACGGCCAGAATGATGAGCGTCATGCAGCCTCGGCGACCCCCTGGGTTTTCAGGACGCGGCGGCAGGCTTCGGCGGCGAAGCGGGCGAAGTTGCCGCCGAGATAGCCTTGTTCGAAGCCGTCGCGGAACATGTCGGGATGGGAGCGAACCCGGGGGTCGGGGTGGCGGGCGGAGTTGTGGAGGCTGCGGAGCATGGCGCGGAAACCGCCAAAGTTCCAGCTCATGCGTCCATAAGGAGCGTCGCTGCCGCAGAAGAGATTTTCGGAGAAGGGCGGCCCGGCGAGGCGGTAGGCGATGATGTCGCTCTCCATGTGGGTGTCGCGCTTGGCGCTAAGGATGAAACGGAGGTTGGGGCGGCGCAGCCCGAGGGCGCGGCTCAGTTGATAGAGCGGCTCGGCCTCCTCGTAGCCGGCGCCTCCACCGCCCATGTGGACAGCCAGGACCGGATGATTGGGATGCCGCAGAGCGATCTTCTCCAGGCCTTCGGCGGGCGTGAAGGGGGTGTCGGCTCCGTAGTGGAAGGCGGGAACGGCGCCGAGCTCGACGATCCGATCGAGGATGCGGGTGACCGCCGGGCTGTCGATGGGGAACTGGTTCTGAGCCGGGTTCATCTTGACGATGGGGAAGCCGAATTCGAGCACGCAAGTCTCGGCGATGCGGAGGGCGTTGCGTTCCCCGCAGGCTTTGGGGTCGGTCCAGCCAGCGGGGATGAACTTGCCCGGGTAGCGGGCGGCGGCGTCGCGGATGTAGCGGTTGGCGGCCAGGAGAACTTCCGCGTTGCGGTCCGGATCATCTGTGTAGAGGGTGGTGGCCGGGTTTTGCCAGATGAGGGCCATATCGACCGAGGCCAACTCCATCTCGGCCAGCAGGTCTTCGGCCGAGACCGGGCGGCCGTGGTAGTAATCCGGCGACTTGTGGAAGCGTTCCAGCAGGGGCGGCGGGAGGGCGGCGGTATCGGTCGCGTGGGTATCGGCATCGATGGTGAGCCGGCGTCCTTGCTGGTCCAGGTAAGAGGCCAGTTGATTCAGACTGCATGCGGCATTGGGGTTCATGCGCGAATTCCTCTGCGGTGTGGGCCCTTAAATTTAAGAGTGTAGCCGATTAGCGGGGCGCAACAAAGTAGCACGTAGTTAATTTACAGCGGCCGAGGGTTAATCGAGGAGTGCGGAGACAATCGCTTCAGGGCGAAAGCACCCGGTGGGTAACATATTCAACGTCGACCACCTCCTCATCGAAGTCCAATAGTTCGACACGAAGGAGGATCTGGAAGTAAGGAGCCCGGCCAACGGCCTCCAAGACGCCCAGCAGGTGGGCCTCGTCGGTGAGGAATACGCCAGCGCCCTCGATGGCGCGGCCATGGTTGGCTGAAATCATGGTAACGGCGGAGCCTCCGGCCGGGCCGGGGCGGCGAGTGACGACGGCGAATTCGATGACCCGTTCCAGGCGTCCTTCGACCGAGCGGGAGCCGGAATAGGAGGAGAGTTCATTGGAGCGGGGCTCGCGGTTTTCGATGGTGCGGTCAGTGATGACAAAGGGGAGGCCGCTGTGGAGGGAGCGGACGAAGGGGTTGGTGCGGCTGCTGCCGAGCAGGACCAGATTGGCGCGGCGGGCATCGCTCCAGGAGAAGAAGCGGGCGTTGCGGATTTCGAGCGGCGCGCCGAGGGCGGCGAAGGTACGCTGGATGGACAGGAGGCAGGACATTTCTCCGGCGGAGACGAAGTGGAAAGAGGGGCTGAGCGGGGTGGAGGCGAGGCCGCCGAGCTTTTGGCGCAGTCCGGTCTCTCCGGTGGCGAGGTCATTGACGTAGATATTGCGGATGAAGTTGCCGTCGGCATCCCGGAAGAAGAGCAGTTCGGTGTAGACGAGGATGTTGGGGTTGGCTGGAAGCAGATACGGCGACCAGAACCAGCTCAGGGCGGGCTTGGATGCCGTTTCGGCGGCTTTGGGCCGGTCGCTGCGGGTGAATAGGAGGCGGTACTGGCCCTTGGGGAGGGAGACCCGCAGAGGCTCGGCGCGGCCTTCGTTTTCGAAGTAGGCGCGGAGCCGGTCCCGGATGCTGGCCATGCTGACGCGGACGATAGGGTCGATTTTGGGATCGAAGCTGGAGGGGCGCCCGAGGACGGAGACGGCGATTTCATACTCCTTGGCGGGGGAGTCGTCGCCGGACTCGATCCGATCGCTGAGGTAAAGCAGGATGCGGCGCAGGGATTCGGCTTGGGCGAAATAGGGACTGCTGAGGAGCCGCCGCATCAACTCCTGGCGCGACTTGGGGGAGCTTCGGCCGCCCATCCGAATCACCTAACGCGGTATCACATTATCGCATGCAAAGAAGATTCCCCTGCGGCGTCCCGGACGTCCCAGTGCCCTGAGTCTGTCCAGGAGCCGCAGGGGAAGGCGCTGAAGCCCAGTGGCGCGAGCCGGCTTGGGCTAGAAAACGAAGCGGAGGCCAGCCAGCATGGTGCGGTTGCTGGACTTGGTCAGGATCTTGGTGAAGTCTCCGGCCGACATGTTATTTCCGGGCGTATCCAGCAGCGGGTGATTCAACCAGTTGGAAGCCTCGACGCGGAGCTGCGCGAAAGCGGTCTCCGTGACGCGGAAGTCCTTCTGGAGCGCCTTGTTCCAGCCCCACCGGCCAGGGCTGAACAGGGCGTTGCGCGGCAAGTTTCCGGTGGTTTTCTGGGCTGTGATCACCGGCTTGGCGAAAGCGGCCGGGTCGAAGTAACGGGCCATTTTCTGGTCGGCGCTGCCCTTGCTGTAAACAATCGGCCCGACCAAATCCGGCCGGTCTTGCGGTCGCGAGGTGATGGCGTCGAAATTGGCGTCGTAGCCCAGGATCACGTTCAGCGGGTTGCCGCTGTTGATGGTGAGGACGCCCGAGATCTGCCAGCCGCCCAGAACTTTGGCCAAGAGACCGTGACGGTTTCGCAAAAAGGGAATGTCGTAGACATAGAAAGTACGGTAAGTGTGCTTGCGAGAAGCGCGTCCGTACTCTCCGGCGGGGTTGGCCGGGTTATCGATGGTGGTGGTGAAGCCTTCGATGTCCTCGTCCGGAGTGCTGAAAATGCCGCCGCCATCGCCAAAGTCGCTGGCGTAAGTATAGACGACGCGGGCGGTCAGATTGGAGATCTTGAGATTGGCCCAGGTTTGCAGGGAATTGTAGTCCCGCTTGGCGTCGCTGTCCATCCGGATCGAAAAGCGGCTGTAGTCCGGGAACGGCTGGCGGGCCAGGATGTTATTGGCATCCAAGCTTGGCGGCGTTCCGTCCGGGAGGTTTTTGAAGCGGGCGTAATTGAAGGGGAAGCCGCGCATTAAATTGCGACCGCGATTGCCGACGTAGGCGACCGAAACCGTGATCCCGTTGCGCAGCTCACGCTCGGCGGAAATGTTCCATTGGTGGCTGAGCGGCGTCGTGAAGTCTGGATGGTAGCCGATAATGCGCGCGTAGGGCGGGTTGAACTGTGCGGCGCGGATCCAGTCCAGCGTATTTTTGGGATAGGGGGTCGGCGGCTGGGTGAAACGCGGCGACTGGCTGGTGCCCCAGGGGTCGTACAGGCGCGCGGTGAAGCCTTGCGTGACGGGGCGCTGGGGGAACTCCTCGGTGCTGTAGAGGCGCATCTGAGCCGCGGGGAATGCGTAGTAGAGACCGTAGCCGGCTCGCAAAACCGTCTTGCCGTTGCCGAACACATCGTAGGCGAGGCCCACACGGGGCGCAAAGTTGTTGCGGTCCTGGCGGATAAAGCCGTCGGGAATGCCTTTATCCCCTTGAAACGCCATGTGCAAGGGCGCATTGGGGAACTGGTCGGACTTGTGACCTTCAACGAAGGAGGAAGCCCGGCCGTTGACCTCCTTCATGGCTTTCCAGATCTCATAGCGCACGCCGACGTTGAGCGTCAGCCGACGCGTCATCCGCCACTGGTCCTGCACATAACCGAAGAAGCCCCAGGTGGGCAATGAGTAATCGATCTGGCCGTTGGCAGTGAAGTCATTGACGCGTCCCATCATGAAATCGGCGAAGGAGTGTACGAACTGGGCGTTGGGGATGCTTGGGAATGAGCCGGAGCCGCGGTTGGAGAAGCGGCCCTGAAAGCGGAACTGGGAGGCGTCCGAATCGGAGAAGCGCCGGTAAGCCACGCGCTGGCTTTCGAAACCCACCTTGAAGTTGTGATTCCCGCGGATGTGAGCCACGGTTGCGCTGAGCTTCAGGTTGCCGGTATCGACATAACCCGCGCCGACTTGAGGGCTATTGAAGCTATCCAGGATCTCGAGATCCGGCATCATTTTGCGGCCTCCCAAGATCGGCGTGGGCCATTTGGCGCCGTAGTCGGAAAGATCCTTGCCCACGGATTTCTCGTCGGGAACTGTGGCCGGGTGCAGCTTGGCGAGAGACACCTGCGATTCCACAATCGTTTGAGGATCGACGGTCCAGGTATGCTTGCCCGCCAAGGTGTTCTGGGAAGTTTCGCTCTTTCCCCGCTGAAGGCCAGGCAAAGCCCTGGTTCCGCCGGGGACTACCACGTTGCTGGAGCGGACGCCGAAGTAGCTGAACTGAATGCGCTGCGAGGAAGTCAGGTTGTGGTCCGCTTTGATTAGGAACTCGTTGTTTCGGGGCGGCGTAGTGTAGTCAAACACGAGCCGGTCGCCCAGGGCGGGGACAGTGGGGATGATCTTGGCCAAGTTGACCGCCACGGGGTCCAACAAGCCGGCGGCGGCCAGGTTGTTGCCTGGGATGGGCTGATTGGTGTCGGGGTTGTAGAGCACGCCGGGGTAGGCCGAGAAGTCGCCGGCCAGCATCTGCGCGGTGGGGTACCGGATCGTAGAGCTGGTGGAGGTCGCCTGATCCCGGTAGTGCTGGAAGGATCCGAAGAAGAAGGACTTGTCCCGGATCAAAGGCCCGCCGATCGTGCCGCCGATCATCTTCTCGTTTTCCGGGGAACGTGGAAGGCCGCTACGGTTGCGGGACCAAGTGTTGGCGTTCAGATTGCGGTTGCGGAAGAAGTAGAAGACGCTGCCGTGGAAGTCGTTGGTTCCGCTCTTGGTGATGACATTGAAATAGCCGCCGGGCTGCTTGCCGAACTCGGCCGTATTGCTGTTGGTGGAAACCTGCACTTCAGCAATCGCGTCGATATTGGGCATTTGAAGAGCGGTATTCTGCTGCACGTTGCTGTTCTCCGCGCCATCCAGATAGAAGACATTCTGTTGCCGCCGGGAGCCGGAAACGTTGGCCGTGGAGCCAACCATTTCCACCCCGGGCGCCAATTGGCCGAACGCCAATGGATTGCGGGTATTCAGCGGAAGGGAGACGATCATTTGGGAAGCGACGTTGGCCCGGACGGCAGAGGATTGGGTGTCGATATTCTCCAGGGCCGCCGAGACTTCCACCACTTGAGTCACTTGGCCTGGCTGGATGGTGACGTCGATGATGGCGTTGCGGCCGGTTTCCACCGTGACCCCCGAGACCTCCGAGGTCTGGAAGTTCTTAAACATGACCCGCAGGCGGTAGTTTCCAGGAGGGACCAAGTTGAAAACGTACACGCCTGATTCATTTGTTTGGGTGCGCGCCGTGACGTTCGTCGCGGTGTTGATGAGTTCCACCTGAGCGGAGGGAACCACAGCCCCGGTCGGGTCCATGACACGGCCTTGCACGCCGCCGGTCGTGACTTGAGACATCAGCGGGAGCGCGCACACCAATACTAGTGCCAATGCAATTCTCATTCGTGCAACCTCCATTGCTGGAGAAGATTCTAATGGGCGTTCCGCGGATACGGAAGTAACAAGGAGTAAAGTGACGCGCGCGAAGGTAAAGAGGGAGTTACAGGCGCTGCGCCGGTAAGAACCGAGCGCGGTGGCCGCAAGGAGAGGCGCGACCGATCAAGCGGCGAGCGGCGACCAGGAAAGCGCGCAGGTGAATTGCCGGGGCGGCCGCCGGAAGCAAGAAAACAGGCATGCAGCAGGCGGCGGGCGCGCTGCATGCCTAGGTAAGCTACCGCTGGGCGCCGAACAGCGTTACCACGCCGCCGGCGGGGATCTCGAGCTCGACCGTGCCGTTTTGAACCGCTACCGTTCCGGCGGGCTGGTAGCGGAGCTGATCGCTGGTTGCGAAAGCCGTAAAGCCGGCCGCCTTGGTTCCAGAAACCCGGATGCGGGCTTTGGCCGGCGAGGAAGAGGTATTGAAGGCGATCAGCGCGTCCGGATGGCGCGTCCCGTTGGAGGCGAAAGCGATCAGGCCGATGTTGTTGCTGGGCTGAGAGACCGTGGCCACGGCCATGCCCGGCTGGCCGGCGCGGGAGACCTGCTTGTAGAAGTAGTAGCCAGGTTCCACGGTATACCCGCCTTTGCGGTCCACACGGAAGGCGGTGCCGGGGTTGGGGTCACCGCCGATCCAGGTGTCGGTTTGGACGGCGGCCCAGGGGATGACGCCGTTGACGTGGGCCATATAGATCTGCTGGCGGATGGTCTCAATGAAGGTGACGTCCATTTTGCCCCAGGACATGGAGGTGGTCCAGGTTTTGAGCTCGGGGCGTTTGACGCGCAGGAGTTCAGCGTTGATGCCAACGTTGTTGGGGCCGATGCCGAAGCCGTGACTGGTGAGGAGGCCCAAATTCCGGAGGGCGGCCGGGTCGTTCTGGATCGCCCAGGCAATGCCGGCCACGGCCATGTTGCGCCAAGTGGTGCACTCGCCGGGGGTGATTCCCACGTCCTTCAGGCCCTGGCGATCAAGCATGGGCCGCATGAAGCGCAGAAAGTCGACAATCTGGGAGCTAGGCCAGTAGAGGTTGAAGTCGTGGTTTTCCGTGCCGGCCGTGGACCCGTCGGCGGGCCAGCGCCAGATTTCGTCGCCTTCGTTGTGAAGGGAGATGTAGCGGACGGGGAGTTTTTCCTCCTCGCGAAGGAACTTGACCCAGGCGATCATGTACTCGGCGACCTCTTCCTTCATGCGCGGATCCAGGTCGCGGCCGCGCACGAACTTCTGTTTGGTGGCCCAGGGCTGCGGGCCGTAAAGGGTGGTGATGATTTGGAGGTCTGCGCCGCGGGCGCGGGTCCGGGCCAGCCCTTCCCGGGCGAAATAGCGCATCCACTCGGTGGTGGTCTTGTGGTCGAAGCGCGAAGGGTCGATGACGTTAGGGTCGTTGTTGTCGTTGTCGGCTTCGGTGAGCCCCTCGTGGTAGGGGTCCAGGAACATCTTTAGAAGGCCGGGCTTGAGGCCGTCTTCGCCAAAAATCATGTCCAGGATCTGGCGGCGCTGGGCCTCGGTCAGGGTGCTGAAGCCGCCGTACTCCTGGGGCCACTTTTTGTAGTCGCGGGTTTGGGCCACTTGAACGTAGTTGACGCCGAAGCCATCCCAGACGCGGATGGGCTGGGCAAAGTCCACCGTCATTTCCGCAGCCGCCGGCGCTTGCGCGGCGGAGTACAGCAAGGCGGAGGAAACAGCCGCCAGAGACAGGGCAAGAGCGACAAGGAGAATGAGCTTTTTCATAGCAAGGGCAGATTATCAAGGCGGCAGGAGGCAAACAAGTACTGGGGCGGTTAAGGGCGGGTAAGCGGGGGGTTAGCGAGCAAAGGTTCCGGAACGGAAAAGGACGGCGGGCCGCCC
>Ga0101944_10001818_pt1 | contig 39852 bp, 44 predicted proteins | sample DewCreD2012metaG_FD_75245 | JGI IMG/M metagenome (GOLD analysis project Ga0101944, IMG submission 75245) | Hot spring sediment bacterial and archeal communities from British Columbia, Canada, to study Microbial Dark Matter (Phase II) - Dewar... ... | reverse complement strand
TAGTAGAGTCTTTTTCTAGAGAGTATAGGGCTTCAAGAGATATTCTACTAATTTCCTCTCTTGCTTTTGCATCAGGTATTATTTTTGCTAGTTCTTCATTTTTTGGATTAGCAAAGAAAGCCAGCGTTTCAAAAGGTGAAGAATCAATAGTTATTTTTGGGTCTTTAGGATCAATGTTTAAAAGCTTTAGGGCGAAAGTTTTTGCGACGATTTCAGCAGACTCTGTTTCTAAAGGATTTTTGGGATTTAATTTTGATGTTTCTATAATCCTTTCTTTTAGTTGGTTGGCAAATTTTTGTGGATCTTGATGTGCTAATTTGACTATTTCTTGCTGTTCTTTGTTTAGGGTTATTGTCCGTTGAGGTTGAGGTGAATATAGATTGATTTCTGGAGTGTTTACTTTAGTATCTTCAATTTTAACTTCTACTTGTTCTTTGGCCTCTTTTTGTTGGGATTCCCTCTTTGTTGTTGCTTGTTTTTTTTCTTGTGCTTTAGCTATTGATTCTCTAGCTTTTTCTACCGATTTGGGTGTTTCTTGTTCTTCTTGACTTTTCTCATACGACGCGACCAACTCTTCGATATTAGTGGGCACGGTTGAAGTAACTTTCTCGCCACGGTCAACAGTAATTTTCCATCCTCTTACAATTTGTATCGCGTCTTGAATATTTTTGGCTTGAGTTACTTCTAGAAGTTTTTGCTCAAAAGTTTCTTTGTTTTGTCCAGAATAAAAAACCGCGGGAGCAATTTTTTGATCTTCTGGGTAAAATTGGTCTGGGAAGAAAACAGCGCACCCGTTGTATAAAAAATCAACGATCTCTTTACTTAGTTCGTAATTTTCCGCCATCTTTATTGAATAATATCAGTTTTAATAGATATTTTTGGTTGCTCTTGTTGTGTTTGATTGAGTGTCACATTATTTCTCTTTGTTAACTCTATTGGATTGCTAGTTATTAGCTGATGCTCTTCTGGTGAGGCAACAACTTTGATGGGGGCATGATGCGGTCCTGCAAAGAAAATTCCCTCACCAACATTGGCTGAAAGCAGTAGCTGTTTTTCTCCTTGTGAGAGATAAAAAACTTCACCCACGCGATCTATGGCAGTTGGTGATTGCTTTAATAAGACTCTTAGGGCGCTGTTTGTTACAATGGCTTTGCCAATATCTTGAGAAAGGAAATCTTCTACATCTTGAGTAATAGTTGTTAATCCTAGGAAGTATTTTCTTGCTCTTTTAACAACGCTCCATAAAAACTGGGCTGAATCTTCATATCTCATCATATGCCAGGCTTCGTCAACAATTAGAATTCTTCTTTTGAGGTTTCTTTGCACACGAGTCCAAATAAAATCAAGAATCATAAACATAGCAATAGGACGAAGAGCCTCTTGCATATCTTTAACTGAAAAAACTGTAAAGGGATTATTGATGTCTATATTTGTTTGTTTATCAAAGATGCCCACAAAACTTCCTCTGACAAATCTTTCTATTCTTGATGCAAGATCAAGGGCATCTTGAGTTTCCATACCAATTAATGTTTTATAAAGATCTTCCATAAGGGGTGGTTCTTTTTTTTGGGTACTAGGATCTTGGGTTATACCCTTTGCGTGGTATGTTGCCACTATAGCGCGGTCAAGAAGGGCTTCTTTGATAGGGTCAAGCTTCCCCATAATAACTTTAAAGAATGAATGCAGAGTGAGAATTTTTAAGCCTAGTTGATTTTCTCCCTCTGTGTAAACTTGAGAGAGATCAAAAGGATTAATCTTTGAGGGAGAGTTGAAAGAAAAGGAAATATATTCTCCTCCTACCGCCTCGCAAAGGGGTTTGTATTCTGCTTCAGGATCAAGAATGATTACTTCGTTTCCAAGCATTAAACTTCTAACAGACTCTAGTTTTACAAAGTATGATTTTCCTGCCCCAGAAGTTGCAAAAATTGTCATATTTGAATTCTCAAGAGAGAACCTGTCAAAGATAATAAATGAGCCGTTTTGTGAATTAATGCCATATAAAACACCTTCATCTGATGAAAGTTCAGCTGATGTTAAAGGAAAGGTAGTAGCAAGAGAGGTTGAATCCATGTTGCGGGTGATTGCTAGTTTGTCAAAGCCGAAGGGAACTGTGGTTAGAAAGCCATTTTCCATATCAAGTGTTGCTTTTTTGGCGATAATCATCAACGAGCCAAGGGTTGACTCTACCTGTTTTGTAATATGATCTAATTCTTCTATGGTTGCAGCTGGTATGGTTATGTAAAATGCAAACTCAAAAAATCTTTCAGCGCCTTTAACCAATTGTTCTTGAAGAGTTAAAGCGTCTTCTAGTTTTGCTTGGGTGTTCGGATCTATTATTTTGCCTCTTTCGATATCGGTTGCAATTTCAGCTTCCATTTCAGTAATTTTTCTTCGCAGGTCGTCAAGCACACTTTTTCCCTCAATGGGGTAGATGTAAAACGATATGTCTAGAGAACTATTAAAATTAATTATAGGTTCGAGCCAGCCCGGACTAACAAAACGAGGGTAACCTGAAACAAAAATGGTTCGAAAACAAGTATCATTGATTTTAATATAGTCAAAATCAGCTTCAATAATTTTGGGAGCGATAGCATCAATCAATTCGACCTTTTTGGTAAAAATATCAATACTGGGATTACTTATTTCCGGCTTTTCCTCAGTTGATTTTACCGTTGAATCAAAATTTAAATCTTTTACACTATTTTCTTTATTCTCGACTGGTTGAAGATTGTTTGGTCCATAAGTAGGCTCTGGCGTTTGATAGAGAACTTCTTGATTATCTTTTTTTGTTTCTTCTTTGTTTTTTTTCTTTAAGATGTTAAACATTTTGATTTTCCTCCTCCTTTTTAGGAACCGGCGGCTTTGAGTTAAAAATATTATAATAGAGATTGATTAATTGAGCTGTTGTAAGTTGTTTTAAAGTTATACCTAACCGTCTTGCCTGTCTTATTAAATGATCTCTTTTTGGGTAAAGCGAAATTTTGGCTTTTTTTAAAGCGTAAGATTTTGAAAAGGGGAGTTTTTGTCCCCTTTTTATAATTGTTGAGGCCGATTTGGCTATCCCCATTTCAAGTGGGCTAAAAGGAACAACTATGTAAAAGCTTTTCCCCAATACATTTCTTTTTTTAATAATTTCATTTACAAAGCTTTTGTAGTGGTCCATTAGAGAGACTAGTTTTGGGTTTTTTATTTTTTGTTTTGCGTTTTCAAGGTAGTCCATATATTTTGATATGTCCTTGACTTGCGAGCGGATGATTATTTGAATTGGGAAAGAAAGCGAGTTTAAAAGCGCGGCATAAGCAAAGATGACTGCTTGTTGTTCTTTTTCTGAAAGTAAAGAAAAATTAAGAGAAGTTGATTCAAGCGCTATTGCAGCTCCGCCGTCTTTAAAAAGAACAATATCGTCAACAACATCGGCAATGGGTAGAAAATCTTGAGTGGTAGAAATAATGGGAGTATCGGGCATACTAAGATAGGGTATTTTTAGAGGTATTTTTTTAATTTTGTCTTTCATATTAGTTAATTGTGTTTGGTGTTGTTTGCGTTGATTTGGCTCTGATTAATATAGGTGGAATGATTTCCCCTTTTGCTTCAAAAGTGGCAGGTTCAAATTCATAACCTTCTTTCTCAGTAATAATATCGTACTGTCCGTTGGCAAGCGCGGTGACGATCATAAAGTGGCCGAGTTTGTTTGATCTTATAGCACGAACAGGTCGGCCGGCAATATCTCTTATTTCAAGTATTGCTCCTTCTATAATTTTTCCATTTTGATCTAACACTTGTCCTGTTATCGTGTTCGGAATGGTTGGTGGAAGGGGAGGTGCGGCTTCGGCTGAAAACCGAACTTGCTGTGATGCTTTTGGTGCCTCTTTTAGTATAGGAGTAACCTGTTGAAGGGATAAGGAAGGTTGTGTGTTTAGTTGTGTTTCAGCTATTTTTTCTTCAACAACAACTTTGGGTCTGAACGATTTTGGTTGGGTAGTGGGCACAACTACTGTCTGAGGTCTAACGGGCGCTTGATTAATAACTACTGGAGTGGGAGTAGGAGTAGCAACTTGAGCCTGGTTTGCGGATTGATCTTCTTTGATGACAACATTTCCTTGTCTGAAAAGGCCCAATATTCTTGAGAGAAAATTTTCCTCATCGCTTTCCAATTTATTAAGAGCTCCCTCATTTTCAGTTGGCACTTTTTTAAGGTATTCTTCAACTTTTTGTTCAGCTTGCGTTTGTGGAGCTTGAGCTTGAGCTTGAGCCATCTCTTCGTCTTGAAAGAATTTGTAGCCAGCTTGGTTTTTTTGCCAAAGGTAAATGGTGGGGGAATATACAGAGCGAAAGAAGGCAATTATCCAACGGCTCAACGGCCTTTCTTCAAAAGGTAGAAACGCAAGAGCTGCTCCAAGCGAGACAGAAGCCAGAATTAGAGGCCATTTGATAAAAGGATGAAGGCCGGTTGAATAGATTAAAAGACCCACTAAAGCTCCACCGCCAAGCTGGAAGAATTGTTTTAAAGTCATATCTCCTACCAATCTGAACTGGTAGGAACTTATCTGTTGTGGTATCGGATGAGTCTCCATAGTGTGATTACACAAGAACAAAGAACAAAGTCCAAACAACAAAGTTGTTTAGCCTTTTCTATGTTTCGAGTGTCTTTACCATTTTTGATAGCATTTTTATAATTTCTATATTCTCCCTGATGAAATTTTCAACTTTTGCTTTTTCAAACCATTTGTTTTTAGCTAATATCTCTAGCCAACAGGCTACTTCAAAACTTGAACCTCGAGCTATGCTTAGAAATTGACGATAATTTTGTTTATATAATCTTCCATAGCCTTCTGCAATGTTTGCTCCTATCGAGCAAGTTGCTCTTATGAGTTGTAAGGTAATAAATTCCTGTACTTTACTCATTTTTTTACTGCTAAAGTATTCATTTATTGAAACAGAAAGGTCGACCGATTTCTGATAAACAATTAAGTTTTTGTGTGTATTTTTTAGATATTTTTCTTCCATTCTTTCCCCTTTGTTCTATGTTGTTTGTTCTATAATTAACTTTACCCCGTGAAGAGTCTTGTGCAACCCCTCAAAGGTTTTCACAGGCGGATAAAAATGATATAATAATCCAAATGACAGAAGGAGAACAACAAATACCAAGGGCTGAATCTGCACCTAAAGGGTTGGTTCCCGAAAAGTACCTTGCTTTTAAAGGGTCACTGTTTTTCGGGACTGAGGATGAATTGAATAGTTTTAAAGAGGGATTAAAAGATTTATCAGGTCCGGAGCGAGAGATTGGGGAAAGAGTTTTGAAGTTGCATAGGATAATGGCAGGTTTATCCACATCTTCGCTACAAGGTGAATTAGAAGAGATTTATAAGACAGCTAAAGATAACAATTTACCTGATGATAATGAGTTGTTTGTTTTTGCCGCTTCGGTTCTTTCAACCGAGATAGAACAGAGAATGACATCTTCCGGTCAGGGTCGTGTTGTAGGTGGAGAGGAAAGAGATCCTGCGTTGAATGATTTGCTAGAAATAAATAGACAACTTCTTAAAGCAACGACAGGGCAGTTGGAATTACAAAAACAACAAATGGAGTTATTGAGGCGCTCTGGTTTTTCTGGCTTTGTTTCTGCAATGCAAGCAAGAGCGGGTATAAATGTTCAGCAGTTTGATACAGAACCTCCGGTTTGGTATGACAGACTTTCTGATGAGTGGAAAAGAGTTGTTAGAACAAATCTGGGCATTTTGATGGGGGCTTATCTAAAGTTCAGATCGCCTGGCCAGGGGGCGGAATTGATTATAAAGTCTGAAGATATTCGTATCGAGAGGGAGGCCTTGGCTTTTATGTGGGAGAATCTACCTGGTTTTAGGATGACCATTGCTACTATTGTTTCTGAATTGTTTGAGGATAGCGAGGGTAAGATGGTGCTCACCAAAGATGGTAAAGACAAATTAGTAGACACTCCTGCTTATATATCTTCTTTATTGGCGAGATTAAAGAAATATTTTTCAGAAAATCCCGATAGTCTTATGTTGTATTCACAAACTCTTGGGCCTGAAGATATAAACCCTGATGTTGCCGCCCGATTTGCTGTTTCTGCCGCCTTTAATTTGCTTTATTTAGGTGGCGCTTTTGAATCTGGTGATTTGGGCAAAGGTCTAAAGGATTCTTATTCTTTTAATCCTTCTGTGAGGACTTTTTGTTTACCTCGAGATCAGGCAAGGTCGAAATATATCTCGGGTGAAGAAGATATAATCGGAACAGATGAGGCATGGGGGGGTAAATTGGGAGAGTGGTTTGCCGAGAGAATTAGGCACAACCCTCAATTTAAGAAAGACTTTTTCAACAACAAGGAAATAACTAGGCTTATGCCTCAAAGATTAATGTATAGTTTGTTTGATTTAACTTACTTTAAAAATGGAGAACCCCTTTCTAAAGCATTGTTGTCAATTTTGTCTTCTGAAAATAGAAGAGAGATTTCAGGTATGGTTGACTATACAGATCCCAACCTGGTTAATTTTAGAGACCTCAAGTATCCAGAGCTTTGGGGCGGATATTCTGATTTAATGGATTCTGCTTTTAAGGTCTATCAGGCAATAATTGGTAAGGCGGACAAGGAATTTGACCGGCAGACTCTGGCCAACTCTCTTTCAAAGTTGAGAAAAGATCCCACTTTGAAGGGTATCTATACGGGAGAAAATGGTGAGTGGGTAGTATTAGCCGCTTTGACCTCTCTTCTTGGCGGTCCTCATTTGTATAGTTCTGAGATACTTTTAAGATTGGCGGATGAAAGTTATGATTATTTGGTCTGGAAATGGCTTAATGATGACAGAATTTTAGCTGGCTTGCCGAGTGGGGCAAGAGAAAGGATTTTTAAAGTTTTAAACGCGAAAAATCTAGATTCTACTGTTAATGCATTTTCATCTTTATTTAGCGGCTTCTTTTTGGGTAGAAGAGAATCTTTAAGAAGAAGGATAAGAGAGGAACAGGGAAGGTGGCGTTAGCCCATGTTTTTGATAGTAGTTATTTTACTTGGCCTATAGCGCGGAGCATATCAAAGAGTTTTTTTGTTCTAGCTATTCCTCCGGGAACCTCTTCTCCTTGTGGAATAGACTTGTATCTAATCTCGTTTTGTGTGGCTGTATATTGAAGTCCCATTTTACCAGTTCCTACAGCCGGTGCTACCGCCTCGCCGATTGCAGTTCCATAACCAAATGGCTTGCCTTCTATCATACTCTTTATTATATCAGCTGTTTTGGGAATAAGTGTGATTATTGTGAAGCTGACGAAAACATATAGTAGAGAGACAGCTTTTTCCCCTGCTGTGAGAGGTGGTGACCAAGCGTTTCCTCCCAATAAATCTCCTTTAATCTGAAAGGGAAAGAAATTTTCTGGTAGGTTTATTTTTATTATTCCCAAGAGAGTAACATTATCAAGCGCGCCTCTTAGAAACAAAAAGGAAAGGAAAAACATAAAGCCCATTGTTGGATAAATGGCTAAGTTTGCGGCTAGTGATTTTAGCCATTTTGAGAAACCTCCAGAATTTGGTCTTATTGTCCCAATTAAGATTTGTAAAGGTCCAATAATTATTTGAAGAAGTATTAATGTATATGTCTTTAAGAGTAGCCACAAGATTTTAAAAAACATAAAGAAAAGAGTTATAAGTGCTGCTATTATTACGAGAACCCATAATATTCCCGTAACTGGAGATGCCAATATCGCCCAACCGCTTAGCAAAGATAATAGCGAAACTATTGAGAATGTAAAGAAGTAGGTAACTATCAGACTAAAAATACTGTTTTGATCAGTTAATGCCCCAAAAAACTCGGTGACATCATCTCCTGACATCCCATTTGATGTAATAAGCGATGCAATCATCCCTATCACAAGATACATAATATCTATTAAAAGACCTGCTATCGCATAGGAGAAGGTGATCAAAATAAGGCTAAATACAATTTTGGGAAGAGCAGACTGGACAGTTATTACAGTTTGAGGAGAAATTTTAACTCTAAACATAATCATAAAACTGAAAACAACAACAACAATTACGAGCAAGAAATAAGATATGTTTCTTGTCATTTGCCATAGTTTTTGGACAGTTTCAGCTGCTCCAAACCCAAATCCACCGTTAGTTTGCGCTTTAGCTTCTTTAACTAAACTTAGTTTTTCTTTTATTGAGTTTATGTATGAAACGAAAGAAATTGGTCTTGAAGTAAAGCTGTTAAGAGCATAATACTTGTCACTATTGTCTCGCAAGGAAATAAGTTTTTCTGCAGCCTTTTTTATTATATCTGCGCAGTCACTAATACTTTTTCCTTCCTCAATTAAGCACTTATAAACAGACGGATCATTTGCTTGGTGCATTATGAAAGAAATTACTCCATAAAAGACCCACTGAACTTGAGTGGCAGTGTACCTTTCTCCAAATATTTCTGTCGGGTTTGAGTCGTCGTAGGTTTTAAGATACCACTCTTTGAACCCTTGGTTATACCACGGACTAACGTCGTCTGCTTTGACGGTAGTGCTAAAGGTGGGGACAAGAAATAAACCAATCAAAATTGAAAGAATGGTCTTCTTAATAGTTTTTTTCATTTTTTAAAAAGTGTCCTACCTTTCATTTTAGGGCGATTTTGGTCTTAAAGGCAATAGGCAATTAAGGACAACTGTTATCAGTTGGACAATTAATTGCAAAGCCGCCATTGCTGTCAAGACAATAAGCTATTGGGTCTGATACCCACTGAAACATTTTTGCCATATTGTTATAGAAACTCTGGTCTCCTTGAGGATTACAATCTCCTGCTCCAAAGCGATAGACATAAAGAAAAGCTTGCATTGGTTCTTTCCATTCGTTTGGATGCTGGTTATAACACCAGTTGCAAGCAGAGTTTGGGGAGCTTGCAATCTCAAGCCACCTTGCCAGTTGTCCCACAACATCTTCGCCGGGAATTGTGTGAACACCAAAATCTTCAACACCAGGGTTGGTACAGTAACTGCTTGCTCCTGACTCGTGAAGCCACAAAGTGAGAGTTAGAGCGGGGTTTACACCAGCCTTTTCTGATTCCGAGACGACATAATTATAACATTGGTCGACCAAATCACACCCGCCGTAAGAACTAGCCATTCTTTTAAAGTTGGATTTTGTGTTACCAAGATATTTTGGATTAACTTGCGAGTCTGGAACGCTTGGGCAATTACCCGGACTGGGCGAGGGGGAGGTTCCGCCTGTGTTTTGCCCGACAGAGGCAATGGATTTTTCACTACAGGCTGTTGGTATGGCCCCTATTTCAACACCTCCAATAAAAGGAATCCAGCCTGGGAGCCTTATTCCTTTTGTACAGGCAACAATTTGGTCGTGACGATCTTTTTTCGCTCTTGGTGTTACTTCATCAACTCTGCCTGTTTGTTGGGTTTTTGGTCTTTGAGAATTTAGAACATCTGATTTTACTTTATTTCTCCATTGGATTTCTTGCGGCAAGAGCTTGTTTAAAGGTCCCGAAAAAGTTGTTACCCTTTTAATATCCTCTTTTTCTTTATAGCTTAATGGGTCGCCTTCGGCTCTGTAAAGCGTGCCATTTAGGTACCAGCTTAGATATTCATTAGCTCGGTCAGGCTCGGAAATAGCTTGATCTTTGGTTAAGCCTGCTGGTGCTCCCTCAAACCCCTTGGGTCTAAGAGCAGTCTGAATGCCCTGAAGAAAATAGTCGTAAATGCCGCCAAAATGAGCAAAATAAAGTTGAGGATTTTGAGTAATAAGTTGAACCCCCTCGCCACTAGGGTTGTATTCTACTCCTGAAGAAGCAGGAATATCTTTTATTTTTTCATAAGGAGAATTGCTACCTGTTTTAGGCATTATTTTTCTGAAAACAGCAGAATTTCCGGCAGTGGTCTTACTCCAAATTTCATCAGCTAAAGGTGTAAATGTATCAATTTGTGCCGTAAATTGGCCTGTGTGAGTACATTTTCCTACTAGTACGCAGGGGCAATATGGCGGTGGGAGACAAATCCAAACAGCAGGGCAATCAAAGACAGCAGTATAAGTAACTTTGGATGCAGGAGCTCCAGTTGATTTTTTAGCTTTTTCATCTATTTGTTCGCCAAAAAGCTGATCTCCTGGATTATAACGCGAGTCCAAAATAGTGCAACCAGGGTTTTGTTCTACTGGCTCAACATCTTCTGTTTTTATGCTTTGTGCTTGTTTATCATTTAGATTTTCTTTGGCAACAAAGGTGGATTGGAGCAGAGTTGATAATTCTGCATTTTCTTCCATATGAGGAAAATAAAGGACCCCTTCTCTTTTTTGTGTGTTTTGATTTCTTTCTTCATTTAATTTGTCTTTCCATTCTGTCTTTAAGTCTCTTATTACAAATGCGGTTAAGGGCTTGCCGTCGAAGTCTGATGAACTAGTTTTGCCTATTCTATCCTCGGTAGAGGAGTATGGAATATATGGGAAAAGGTCTGCCCAAAAGTCTGGTTTTAATGGATTATTGAAGCAAAAGAAAATTTCTATTTTAATAAAGGGTATTGTTACACTGGCACAAGTTTTTCCTCTCCATTCTTGATAAGCTTCATAGTATTTTTTAAGATCTGAAAAATCTTTTGGATCGGGGGGAAGATGGTTTTTCCAATCAGTTAGTCTCTTTTCGTTTTCGCCCAATGAGGATGTTTTTCCGGAAGGTATCAGTTCGGTGTTTCCCGCAATTGGTAATTCTGAATCAAAAGCGTTAAGTGAAGTCTCAAATTCTTTGGGTACTTCGCAGTGGCAAATGACTGGAAAAACTCCGCATGTTCCAGGAGGTGGAGGACAATGACAATACGGACTGTTTACATCGGTGGTAAAAGTTTGATTTAAAACGAAATCTTTACCACAAAGGAGAGCTTGTTCTTCATTTTTAATAGGGATTTGACAGGGGCTAGCTTGGTAGGGCCTTAAAGAATGCCATTCTGGCTTGTCGGTTTTGTTGCAGGGAACATAGGGTTCGGGGATTGGTGCAGGGTTGGCTGCAACCACTTTTTTGGTAGAAGATAGAAAAGCCAATAGTAGAAAAAGAAAAAGAATAAAGTCAAATTTTTTTCTAAATAAGTTGGGCATTTGTTATGATTTTAAAGCTAAAATTGGAGGATGTAAAGTCTGTTGACCCTGTTATTGAACAATTTTGAATTCAGTAACATTAACTCCAGTGAATTGTTGAATTAGTTTGAGTATTAAAAATGACATTGCAAGAAGCACGATGCCGAAAATAGCATAAGTTATTGTTTTTTTTGCTGCTTCTGCTTGCTGAGGATTGCCGCCTGAGGTTATGTAGTTAACTCCGCCGATAATAAGCATTATAAAGAGGACTATTCCTGCAAATTCAAGCGCTACTTTTACTATGTTCTCAAAATAGGTTTCAATATCTGATAGTTTGGCTGGTTCCATTAAAAACAATTATAACAAAAACTTAAAGATAAGAGAAAACGACTGCTAGTTGCCAGTGGCTTTAGGAATTTCAAGGTTGAAGATGTTGACGTTAAAGAAGGTTCCGATTAGGCCCGCAATAGCCCAAGCGGCAAAAACAATAACCAAACCTACCAAAGCAGCTGTGATTTGCGCTCTGGCTTGTTCTGTTTGGCCTTTGTCACCGCCTGAAATAATCCAACGAATTCCACCGATTACCAAAATAAAGAAGAAAACAATCGCGGCGATAACGAGGGCTAGCTTCAAAAGACCCGCTATAATGCCACCAATAGTTAGACCAGAAACTGAACCAGCCAGACCTCCTTCAGGTTTGAGATTAATTTGTTGTTCAGTAGCTGCTAAAACTGCGAGGCCCAAATTTTTTATTTTTTTCATATACTAGTGTATTATCTAATCTTCCTCTTGTTTTTGTCAAGAGGGATTTTAGTCAAAGCTAATCGGAAGATTGTATTTAGTATTTTGTATTATGTATTATGCATAAAAATGCATTATTCCCATAATACATAATTCATAATACATAATTCATAATACTAAGTTCATTATTCCTAATTTGTTTGTAATTTGGAACTTGGAATTTGTAATTTTCCCCTTTGTTCTATGTTCTTTGTTCTAGCTTCGAGTTTTGACTTTTGATTTTTAATTTTTGAGTTAGCTTATTCTTATTCAAGAAAATTTAACTTGAGTTCTAGGAGTTTTATTCCAAAGAAGTTCTCAAGTACATAAATTATAGCGAAAAGAGAAAGAAGAATAACCAGTCCAATGACAGCATTGGTTATTTTGCCTTTTGCTGATTCAGTTCCAGCTTTATCTCCACCCGAGATAATCCATTGAATAGCGCCAACAATAATTATGGCTATAAATATCACTGCTCCGACAACAAAGCTTAATGTAATCAGGTTTGGTAGTAATTTATTAAAAAATTCAATTCCGGAAAGATCTCTTATCCCTTCCCCCAAAGCTGGATTTTTGATGCCTTGATCCATATTATTGCGCCCACATATTTTGAACAAATTCCGCTGGGTTGAGAATTAAATCAATACCCAAGAGTTTGCCGACGAGTTCAACAACAAAAATGGAAGCAACAACAACAGCAAGACCAATAAGAGCGTTGAAGATTCTTTTTCTTGCTGATTCGAGAGCCCCCTTGTCTCCGCCAGATGAAATCATTGAAATAGCTCCAGTTATAAAAACAAAAATAAACCAAAGTGCGGCAACGATAGTTAAGATGCCTATAACTCCAGAGATGAAGGAATTAAATATAGTTGGAGCTGTGTCTGGGCCGCCCTCTTCGAGTCCAAGCTTGCCAAACCCCCTGAAACCTTCGTCTGGCGAAAGCTTAATACCTTGTTGGGCAATTAATTTTGAAATCATAAGGTTGGTATTATTGGTTTAAGTAGGAAATCATATCTGCCGAAAATTAGTTGTCCAAAAATAGCTGCCAGGACAAAAGAACCCGCAGCAACAGCAAGGCCTAAAAGTGTTTGCCAGATTTTTGCCCAAGCACCTGCAATCTTTTTGGGGTCATCTCCTGCTGAAATGAAAGCATAGCCAGCAAGAATCAAGTTGATCAAAGCATAAACACCGGCTACAATAATCAAGGTTCTTATAATTAAATCCAAAAGTTTACCTATGGCTCCACTCTCAACCGAGCCAAATTTGCTTATTGCTTCAGGCTGATTTATTGATCCAAAGACTTGTAACATAAGTTTAAATTGCCGGCTGGGTAATAAAGTTGCTGCCAGTTATTATTTCAATAATTCTTATTACCCAGTACGCTCCAAATATTGTTATAAATCCTATTATAGCAGTTGTGATAGCTTTTTTCCCTTTTTCTATCTTCTGCGGGTCAGAAGACCCTGCGCCTGAAATTAAAGAGATTCCGGCGAAAATAAAAAGAAATAAGATTATTATGCTAGCAACAGCAAATGATGCGTTTAGGATTAGGGTCACGAAATCTCCGATCCCCTTGCCTTGGCCAAAAGGGGAGCCAAAAGTACTGCCAATATCAATTGCTAAGTTTTTCATTATTGAAACATTTGTTTTATTTTATCAAGTCCTAAAATATTAGCTATTACTTGTACAATCCAGTAGGATGCAAAAATTATAACGAAACCAATTAGAGCTTGGGTAATTTTGCTTTGTGCTTCCTGCGCTTTTTTAGGGTCGCCTGCTGAAGTTAAATACTGAAACCCGCCAAGAATCAGGTATATGAGAAGAAGAATTCCGGCGACAGCAAAAATGTATTTTAAAGATTCACCAACTATCGTACCCACATTTCCACCCGCAAACTTTAGTCCGACACTGCCTTCTAATTGTTGGTAATTAACCTGAGCTGGGTTCATAGTTTTTACGACAAACCTGGAATCTTAAGTATACTAACTCCGATTACTCTTAAAATAAAAACAGAAAAAATCAAAAGGATTAATCCCATTATAGCAGAACTTAAAAGTTCTTTGCCTGCCTGGAGCCTTTTGGGGTCTCCTTGCGAGGTCATAATCAGGAATGAGGCGATGATAATTAAGATAAAAGCTACTCCTCCTGCAATACCAATCGCCCATCTAAGTATAAATTCTATCATTCCCTGCTGCTCAATTGGGATACAGCCGATGGCAGTGTCAATACAGTTGCCTTTTAGGGCAGAGATGCCAGCAGCGCCAGCAGCGCCAGCAGCAGGATTAGTGCCCCCTCTTGGTAGGGGTGTTGTGGTCGAACTAGGGTCATCTTGACAATAGCCGTTTACACAGATCAAGCCAGTTTGACAGGAGTCCGGTGGGCCTCCAGCTAAGTTGCAGCATCTTTCCCCAACTAGACCGCATTGGATTGGAGATTGTGCTGAAACTTTTCCTTGCGCCAGGGATAACAAAAGAAATAAACTGGCAAGGAAGGTGATTATATTTTTTCTCATCCCCTTATTTTAGCAAATTACGAGATATTATAACAGTTATACTTGGTATAATGATCTAAGATTATGACGACATCAAAAGCCCGTTTGTTGATTTTACTAAAAAAAGTCTTTTTTCTTTTGTTTTTGGTCTCATTTTTTTATCTTTTTAAAAATGTTGTTTTTGCTCAAACCTGTCCTACTACTGATTATGACTGTCAAATAAGGGAGATTCAAAAGGAAATTGATCTTTTAAAACCTGCTCATGAAAGAAACAAAGCTGAACTTGATAGCCTTAAAAAGCAACTTGCCGATCTTGATAAAAGAATTAAAAATCTTTCTTTGAAATTGAAAGAAAATGAAGCTGAGATAGAAAAAAGGGAAGAAGATTTGACTTATGCCAAAGAAATTTTCAATCAGAAAGCAAACAGTCATTATCGCTTTTTAAGGCTTTATGATCCGATTATCCCCTTTCTTTCAGCCCCTTTAGCCTCAGAGGCTTTTAAGGAAATTAATTTCAGGCAGAGAGCAATTGATGATGACAGGCGGACGATGGAAAAATATGCTCAGGACCTTTTGAGTCTTAAAAGTGATAGAGAAACTTTGGAGAAAAATAAGACTAGCCTTGCTTCTTTGAAAAAACAAGTTGATGAAAGAGCAACTTTTTTGGCAGGTGAGGTTGAGAAAACAGAAAAATATTTGGCTTCTTTGTCTGCCAAACAGGAGGCAATACTTGCAGCAAAAAGTGGCAGTTTTATTGCTAGTGTTGGAGACAGCGAACTTGCGGATGATTATTATGCTTCAATCAAAGGCTTTCGCGAACAAGCTCCTGCTGGTTCCTATGCTGTTTTTTCTTTTGGCGCCTATACCCATCGCAAAGGTATGAGTCAATATGGAGCAAGAGGAAGAGCTAATTCAGGGGCAAACTACAAAGATATTCTAAGGGCTTATTATGGCAAGGAACCGGTTAAGAAGGATACCAGTGGAACAATTAATGTTTCAGGAGTGGGAACGGTTGATTTTGAAGGGTATTATCTTTTGGGAATTGCTGAAATGCCATCTACCTGGCATCCTGAAGCCTTGAAAGCTCAGGCGGTAGCAGCAAGAACTTATGCCTATCGTTATAAAGTTGAGGGAAGGTCTATTTGCACAACTGAATCTTGTCAGGTTTTTAGGAAGCCGAAAGCTGATAATCCTCCTGAGGCATGGAGGAAGGCGGTTGAAGAGACAAGGGGGGAGGTTTTGGAAGATGTAATTACTTTTTATTCCTCAACTGCAGGTGGGTATTTGACGACAATGGGGTGGGATACAACAGATGGCTCGGGTGGCGGAAATTTTCTTGATAAATCCTATGAGAAAATTGGTGGCTCGCCGTGGGTCTATAAGGCATGGTATACCAAAGACTATAGCCCCCAAAGTGATAAGTGTGGAAGAAGTAATCCTTGGTTAACAAGCGAGGAATTAGCAGACATTATCAATGCCGCGCGTTATCGTGATGAAAGAGTTACCCCTGTTACAACCGCTTGTTGGGGTGGCAATCCTTATTCTTATGAAGAGTTAAGACAGAAAGCCAATGGTCCGTCAAGGGTAAATTCGGTTAGTGTAATTCAAGGTAATGGTTCAACCAGTAAGGTAATTTTCCAGACAGATATTGGCCAAATTGAATTATCAGCTGATGAATTCAAAACCGCCTTTAATCTTCGCGCTCCCGGTTATCTTAAGATTCCCCAAAAAGGGTATACCTTCTTTAATATCGAAAAGAAGTAATTTTGTATATAAAAGTGATATAATTGGCATATGGCAGATATTTATGTCTCCAAGCCTTTTGTCAAAAAGGGAGAAAAGCGGGGAGAGAATGTTAGTCTTGATAAAAAGGGAGGTTTGACTAAGAAAAAAGGACCAATTCCTTTCAGAGAAAGAAAGAGTTTAGATTTTAACCCCGTTGCCTCGTTTTCTTTTCTGCCTAAGGGGGTTGATTTTGAGACGAAAAACAAAGGGGAAAAGGTGGTCTTGCTTTTAAGGAGGCATCCGATTACCAATCTACGCTGGATATTTTTGGCTATTTTAATGTCTCTTGCTCCTCTTCTACTTGCCAGTTTTCCAATTATTGATTTTCTACCTTCTAATTTTAGGTTTGTTGCAATACTTGGTTGGTATATGATTACTCTTGCTTTTGTTTTTGAAAATTTCTTAAGTTGGTTCTTCAATGTCAATATAGTGACCGATGAAAGAATTGTGGATATTGATTTTGTAAACCTAATTTATAAGGAGATATCGGATGCTGATATTGATAAAATTCAGGATGTAACAGTTAAAGTTGGCGGTGTGGCGCAGACGATGTTTAATTATGGCGATATTTATATTCAGACCGCCTCGGAAAAGCCAAGATTTGAATTTCTCTCTATCCCCAAGCCAGAAGATGTGGCCAAGATCCTGCAGGAATTAAGAAATGAAGAAAAACAAGAAGAACTAGAAGGGAGGGTAAATTAATGAATATTGATCCTTTTTCTTTTGAAGTTTGGTCAATTGTTAAATGGTTTTTTGTTTTTGCCTTTTTTCTTTATATTATTTTTTCCCTTGTTGTAATTAGGCAGGTTAGTTTAATGAATAAAACTTTGGATATTCATTTTGAAAAGCCAGTTACTCTTTTTGCCTACTTACATTTTTTCTTTGCGGTAGGGGTTTTTATTTTTGCCTTTTTAGTGCTTTGATAAATGGATCTAAAAAGTACCTCCTTTAAGGTTTTAGGAAGACCAAGAAGTGGCGGATGGGCAAGTGTTTATGAAAGCGATTCGGGCTTGATTTCTGACTCAAAAGGCCGCCTTTTTATAGTTGTTTCTTCAAACTTATCAGAAGATGTAGACGACATAATATCTTTTGGGAGAGACATACTAGTTGATCTTTATAAAGAATATTATAATCACGCATTAAGCAGCAATTTTTATGGCTTAAAAAATGCTGTTGAAAAAACTTACGCAAAATATAAGGATAGGTTTTCAGGTCTTGAGATGGGGGCGGCAAGTCTTTCTCGCGATGTTTTGAATTGCGCAGTTGTCGGAGGCGCTCAGGCAGGTGTCTTTCGCAACAAATTTTTGGTAAAGATTTTGGTTAGTTCATCACCCGAAGTGGTTTCGGCGTCAGGTTACCCGCGCGAAGATGATCTTTTTGTCTTGGGAACAAGCGCTTTTTTTGAATGTTTTGAAAATTCCGATTTTGATTCTTTCTTAGAAAAAGAGAAAAGAGGAGAAGACGGTTTATCGTTATTAAGGGAAAAAGCTTCTTCGTTTTCCAATAGTTCAAGGCTTGCTGGTTCTTTTGTTTATTTTAGCTTGCAGTCCTTGAAAATTGAGGAGCCAATCAGGCTTGAGAAAAGAAAAACGATTTTTCAGATGGAAAGGTTTGCCAAAAGAGAGCTGTTTTTGCCTCTTGAGAGAGTGATAAATAAAATTTTGACCAAAAGAGGAGATTCCAGTTTTCCAAGAAGAAAAATATATGTCCGTTCTACTTTTCAGGGGTTAGAAGACGCTCAGTCAAGAAAAAAAGGTTTTTCTTTGGCGCTTTTTTTGATTATTTTTCTTTCCCTTTCAGTTTTAATCGGCTCCAAGCTTAAGGGTGTAAAAGAAAAAAGAGCTTTTTATCAAGCTAAATTAGTTGATGCTTCATCTAAAGTGGAAGAGGCAAAAAAAATAGCTTCTTTAGATCCTGAAAAATCAAGGGAATTATTTTTCAAGGCAAAGGATGAGGTTTCTTTACTTAAAAACGAAGGAATAAAGGATAAAAAACTACAAGAATTAGATGAAGATATTAGAAAATCAGAGGAGAGTGTTTTGAAAGAATATCACTTGGAGCCAGAGCTTTTCTTGGACCTTACACTTTTAACCCAAGGTTTTAAAATTTCTCTTTTGAAAGCTGATGCCAATAATATTCTGGTTTTGGATAGAAATGGCAAAAGATTGGTAAAGATTTCTTTTGAGAATAAGAAAACAGAAGTCGTTTCAGGCCCCGATGATTTTGATAATTATCAGGATGTAGGTCTTTATAGCGGGGATATTTTTGTTTTGACTTCAAAGGCTATTTTTAATGTTAAAGACAACAAAAAAGAGCTTTCCCGCAATGATTTTGGGGATGATGCTTTAATTAATTTTTATGCTGGCAACGCCTATATTTTAGATAAAAATCCTTCAAGAATTTACAGACTTGCGCCTGACAAAGAAGGCTTTTCGCTGCCACAAATTTGGACGGGAGAGGGAATAAAAGTTGATTTTACAACTGCCAAAGATTGGTTTATAGATGGTTTTGTCTGGGTTTTAATAGACAATAACCAAATTTTGAAATTTAGCCGTGGCGTGCCGGAGAGAGTTTATTTAAAAGGTGTTTATCCTGCTCTTGAGGTCATTGATTCTATTTATTCAAACGATGAGTTGAAATTTGTTTATCTTTTGGGTTCGAAAAATGGGAGGGTAGTGGTTGTTGACAAAAATGGCAATTATGTTTGCCAGTATGTGGCAGATAAAATAAAAGGTTCTAATTTTTTGGTGGTTTCAGAAAGCCAAAAGAAAGCGGTTTTTTCTCTGCCTGATGGTAAGCTTTATTCTTTTGAGCTAAAGCATTTTTAAAACTTAAGTTTTTTGGTGGAGACGGAGGGATTTGAACCCTCATCCGAGAAAAAATATCTAAAAACTTCTACAGGTTTAGTCAGTATTGTTTTTTCCTCTGGAATTTACTTACTGACAAGAATTCCCAAAGTGAGGTTTTAATTTTTGAGCTTTAGCCTGAAAACCAACAAACTAAAGCCGATCTTGACTGGTTTACACCATCAAAAAGCGGTCAAGAAGCACTTTTTGAGATGCCAACTTAGGCAAACGCGTAAGCGTAGCCGGTTGGAGCGCTAACTTTTACGTTGTCGCTTGTTTTTTTAACCAATTTTTACAAGTTTGGTTAAACTTGACCTGCAGTTTTTAAAGTACTTTTTCCGTCGAGACCTGTCGTCCCCTTATTCATTAAAATCTTTAAGCTCTCTTTCCGCTTCTTTTTCGATATCTTGCCTTTTTAAGGCTTCTTTCTTTTCAAATTGCTTTTTGGGTTTTGCCAGAGATATCTCAACCTTGATGTGACGGCCCTTATTATACATTTTTGTGGGTATCAAAGTCAATTTTTTGGCCTTTATTTTATTTTCCAAAGAAATGATTTCTCTTTTGTGTAGAAGAAGTTTTCTTGATCTTGTCGGATTATCGCTTTCACTAAAAATATTAGCGTTTATAAGATATACTTCGCCGTTTATGATTTTGACAAAAGCATTGTTAAGATCAGCTCCTCTTTCTCTTAGGGCTTTAATTTCAACTCCAATAAGAGCAATCCCCGCCTCAAATCTTTCAAGCAGGGTATAATTAAAAGAAGCCTTTTTATTAATGATTTTCACCGGTTTTATTTTACACTAAATGCTTTTTGATTTTTTATTTCCTAAAAGGTGCGTTTCTTGTCAGAAAAAAGGGGGCTATATTTGCAAATCTTGTCTTTATTTGGTTGATAAAGCTTCTCCCTTTTGTCCTGTTTGTCTTGAGCCTTCAATTGATGGAGTAACTCATTTTAAATGCCTTAAAAAACTCTCGCTTGACGGAATAGTGGCTATTTGGCTTTACCGTGGAGTTATTAGAAAGGCGATTTTGGCTTTAAAATATAAATTTGTTTCTGATTTGGCGCGGGATTTGGTTTCTCTTTCTCTTTTGAGCCTTAAAGATAATTATTCAGTTTCTTCTTTGAAAAATGTAATCTTGGTGCCGATTCCGCTTAATAAGAAAAGATCTAATTGGCGCGGTTTTAATCAGACAGAGCTTTTGGGGAGGATGATAGCCTCCTCTTTTGGCTGGAAATTTTGTTCCAATTTGCTTTTGAGGAAGAAATTCACCAAGCCTCAAACTGGCCTTGGCAAAGACGAGAGAAGGAAGAATGTTAAGGATGCTTTTGCTATTAACCCACAATTTGCCAAGATAAAAAATGACAGTTTAGAGGTGGTTATTTTTGATGATGTTTTTACCACAGGTTCAACTCTTAGGGAAGCTTGTAAAGTTTTAAAAAGAAATGGGTTTAAGACGGTTTGGGGGCTAGTCTTGGCAAAGTCTTAGTTTTAGGAGATTTTTAATCCTTTTCCCAAAGCTTTCCTCCCACAATTGCTCCTTGTTTTTGAGCCTTGCCCATTGCTTCCTGAAGCTCGCTTAAGGTAATTTCTCTTCCTTCTTCTTTTGCTTTCTTTAATGCTTGGCAGATGGGACAATCATCAAAATAGTCTTCAGAGGAGGAGATTAGAGTGAAAGCTGACTCTTTTTTCTTTTTCTTCACAAGGACATTTTATTTTGGTGTTCTTTGTTTTACAAGAGTCTTTTTATTCCCTAAATTTTTCTTGAGTCGTATGCCCAGTGTAAAAGCGCTTGCCTTTGTTTTCTTCGGCAATTTAAGTCGCCGGGCATACAATTTTTCTTAATTTGTGCGATATGCCTTTTCATAGCTTGCCATCTTCTGATTTGCCTTAAATCGTCTTCGTGTCTTCTGCCCATAAAATAGCGGCAATACCATTGGAACCAGCCTCTTGGGTCGTCAGGATGAATCCAACCTTTTTTGCGCCAGACGGATAACGGCTGGCTTGCGTTTACGCCAAAAAAGTTTAGTTTTGGATCGTGCCTTTTAGGACATAATTTTGCTTTTAAAAACCAGTCTTTGGGAAACTCATTCTGACAATCTGTCATATATTTTCCTCCAAAAACTCCAAGTTCAAGCATTTCTTTTGGAGAAAGTTCGGGTTTAAAGTCGGGGTGAAAGTTTTTACCCATCGGCTCGGTTAAATAGTAAACGTAATTTTTTTGCATTTTGTCATTGACTACTATTTTTTTCTTCATATTTTTGTTAATAGGCTTTTTTATTTTTTTCTAAGAAAATGAATAGAAGTGCAGAAATCACTGCCGTTGTCCCTCCAAAAATAAATGGTAGCTTGACATCAATATAAGTCCAAAGCAGCCCGGCAATAAGGGAAGCAAAAAAAGTACAAACTCCGGTTGCCATCTGATAGATACCAAGAGAGGTGGCCATTCTTTCTTTATCACCTATTAAGCTCACGTAAGCTTTACTCACGCCTTCAGTCAGAGCCATATAGAAGCCGTAGAACATAAAGAGGAGCCAGATCAAAATCTGAGATTGGTTGACGCCAAAAAGAAAGTAAATAAAAGCAAAGAGGAACCAGCCAAAAATAAGTAATTTCTTGGGACCAACTTTATCGCTTAAGACGCCAGCAGGTGTGGAAAAAATTGCGTAGGAAAGGTTAAAAAAAGCGTAGGCAAAGACAGCCAGACTGGTGGTTAAACCAAGATTTTTTGCTCTTAAGATAAGAAAGGTGTCCGAGCTGTTGCCAATAGCAAAGATGATGCTAGTAAAAAGAAAGATCTTGAATGAAGGGCTTAAGTTTTTAAGAGAAAATTTTGGTAAGACTGTTTTTCCTGTTTCTATTCTTTTTTCTTTAACGAAAAATATAAGAAGCAAAACGGCAATTAAGCCAGGGAAAAAGGCAATGTAGAAAATTTGCCTGAGATTATTATCAAGAAATTTAATTAAAATTATGGCGGTCAAAGGGCCTATTACTGCTCCTGAAGTGTCTAATGCCCGATGGAAACCAAAAGCTCTGCCTCTTTTTGTTTCATCGCTGTTTTCAGCAATTAAGGCATCTCTTGCTGAGGTTCTGATGCCTTTTCCAAAGCGATCCATAAAACGGCCTAATAAGACAAGAGGCCAGCTTTGGGCAAAACCAATAATTAGTTTGGAAAAAGTGGAAAGGGAATAACCTCCGGTGATAAAAATCTTTCTTCTCTTAAGTTTATCAGAAAACCAGCCGGAAAAAGCTTTCAAGAGACTGGCAGTTGATTCTGCTATTCCCTCAATTAAACCAACTACTGAGGCTGGCGCTTGCAATACCGAGGTTAAGAAAATCGGCACGATGGGGTAAATCATCTCAGAGGCTATATCATTAAAAAAACTGACAAGTCCCAGAATAAAAACATTTCTTGAGACGCCGAGTTTATTTTTCATAGAGATTTTCCTTTCGTGGGCCTTTTAGTTGTTAAAACCCTTGCACACCAAAGTATAATCCTGAAAAAATTACTCCGCAATTAAAAATACTAATCTTTCTTCCTATATAACTTTTTGTATGATTCTTCCTTTAAGACTCATAATTGTATAAACTAACTACTGGATTTTCTATTTTCTTTCTATTATAGTTAAAGAATAGGGAATACTTAAAATGTAATCAGTGAAACCATGATTACAAAACGACAAAAACAAGTTTTTGACTTTATAGTCTCGTATCGCAAAAAGCGGGGTTATTCCCCATCACTGGAAGAAATACAAAAGCATTTTAAACTTGCCTCTGTTTCAACTGCTCATTTTCATGTAAAGAAATTACAAGAATTAGGACTTTTAGAAAAACAATACAACAAACCGAGATCTATTGATATTTACGAAAATGAGGTAATGATTAATATTCCACTTTTGGGGCTGATAGCAGCTGGACAACCAATTGAAGCAATACAAAGTAAAGAAACAATCGCCATTCCGCAAAATAAGCTCCCTCGTTCTGGAGAATTTTACGCCTTGCGAGTAATTGGTAATAGTATGATAGACGAAAATATAAATGACGGAGACATTATTTTAGTTAAACAGCAAAATGTAGCTGAAAACGGACAAAAGGTAGTCGCCTTGATTGATAATTACGAAGCGACCTTAAAGAAATTTTATAAGGAACGAGGATATATTCGGCTACAGCCGGCCAATAAAACTATTGAACCAATTGTTATAAAAAAAGACAGAGAGATTGCTATTCAGGGTATTGTAATAGATGTAATTAAAAATGAGGAAGAATTACAAGCAGAAAGAATTTCCATCATAGAAGAAATTAAAAGAAACGCGAAGCTCCCTCTTAATAAAATTATTTTAGGAGATGCTGTCAAAGGATTAAAAAGATTACCAAGCGATAGTTGCGACATAATTATTATTGATCCCCCTTATAACATTGGGAAGGATTTCGGAAATAATGGCGATAAAAGAGAATTAAGTGAGTATGTAGAATGGAGCAAGAGTTGGATAAACGAAGCAATCAGAATAATGAAGCCAACAGGAACGATGTTTATTTATGGATTTAGTGAAATTTTAGCCCATCTTTCAGTAGAAATTCCAATAAATAAACGCTGGCTTATTTGGCATTATACAAATAAAAATGTTGCCTCTTTAAATTTTTGGCAGAGAAGTCACGAAGCAATTATTTGTGCATGGAAAGGTAAACCAATTTTCAATAGAGACGAAGTTAGAGAACCATATACCGAAGGATTTCTCAATGGAGCAGCGGGAAAAGTAAGAAAGGGTACGTTAGGAAGATTTAGTAGGGAAGGAATAGAAACAATTTATAAAGCCCACGAGAGCGGCGCTTTACCAAGAGATGTAATCAAAGTACCGGCTCTTGCCGGCGGGGCGGGAATGATTGAAAGATGGTTTTTGTGTAAAACTTGTGATGATGTTTTTGAACCACAAAAACTAAAGGATCACTTAAAACACGAAATAATAAAACACCCAACTCAAAAACCAGTAGAATTAACACAAAAATTAATTAAGTCGGCAATGCCTAAGAAAAATGGCGTTGTATTGATACCATTTGTTGGAAGTGGGTCAGAGTGCGTTGTCGCGAAAGAGCTTGGATTATCTTATGTGGGATATGAATTAAATCCTGATTATATAAGAATTGCCGAGAAATGGTTGGCGAATACTAAATGCGTTCCTCGTTTATTTTAAATTTTCATCTATTTCTTTCTTTTTTCCCTCAAAGGCAAAAGGAGTAAAAACTACAAAGCCATTAGATAATCTTTTTAATTCTTTGTTTTGAGTGAATCTCAAATAAGGCAATTTATATTCGCCATTTCGTTTTTTAGGATTTTTGAAATAATCTTCCCTTGGAACTTCGTATTTAATATCAATAAATTGCCCCTTAAGTTTCTTTTTAGATTTTTTCTCTGCTCGGACTTCTCTACTAAAAGAAGTTTTTTTAACTTGGTAATTTAAAAATTTACCGTGATAATTTACTTGAAAATCAGCCCCTTGGTGATCGAGTTCTGCGGACATTGAAACACTACCTTCTCCAAACACAGACTCGGCAACATAGCCGGCATGGATTTGAGTTATAATACTTGCCCAAGTCCGATAAATTCTAGCTGGCAATCCTCTATAAAAACAATCTTTACACATTGTAATTTTATTTCTAAAATTTTCAATATCTTTTTTGTAAGTGGTAAGATATTCTTCATAAAAATCTTCATAATCTAAAAATTTCTTTTTATCCCAATATGTTTTATAAAGCAGAGAGATTGCTTGAATTTCTTTTGGCAAATCCATTTCTACAAGTTTAATGGGCCTATATTTCGCACGATAGGCGTCTAAATTTATAGATCCTAAAAACTTTTCAAATTTTTCAGCTAAATACATAATTAAGCAAAATAAGTAATATCTTTTTTATAAATTTTCGCTAATTCTTTTAATTCGGTAATATCAATTCTTCTTTCACCTCTTTCTATTTTGGAAACATAAGATTGGGGCTTTTTTAATTTCTGAGCCACTTCCGACTGTTTTAAACCAGCGTCAAGTCGAGCTTTTCTAAGTTTTTCTATTACATTTCTATAATCTTTTGAATAAATTGATTTTGACATGTTTACTCGTATTGTGTATCCTATTGCGGTATAACCCAAAATAGGTTATGGTGATAGAAGAAGTAGATCTGTTGCCCATGTATGGGCAAGGGTAACACTCCTCGGCGACGCGTTTTGCAAAGCGAAATGCGGAAAAAACCGCGGCGAGCGCACCTTTGCCGCTTCACGATCTGCGGAGGGTACAGGATTCGAACCTGTGCCCGCCTGTAAGGCGGAGCGGTTTTCGAGACCGCCGCTTTAGTCCACTCAGCCAACCCTCCACTTTTGGCTCCTTTTAATTAGTGCACCTGGGAGGAATTGAACCTCCAACCTTTTGGTCCGCAACCAAACGTTCTATCCGTTGAACTACAGGTGCGAATGAGACAAAACTACAAATTAGTTTGTCTATTAGTTTACAGATAACTCTTTTTATCTATTCTGCATTTTGGCCGAGAACCAGCCAGCCAGTTTTTCAAGTGAGGAAGGAGGAATGGGTTGCTTAACAACATAATTTTTCAAAACAGATTCTATTTTCTCTTTGTCTTTTTTATCTGTCACAAGCTCCATTTTCCCCGGTATAAAGTTAGTTCCCAAAATAAGCTTGTTGTAATCTTTTTCTTCTTCTATCCAAAAACTAATGATATTTTCCCAGGGAATGATGTTGTCTTTTATTCTCACTCCAAAGTTGGTTATTTTGTACTCAACTTTCTCAGGTTCTACATTGTGCAAGATAAAATAAAGGAAAGACAAAGCTATTAAAAGTACAACAGGCACCCATCCTTCCGCTATAAAAATAATAAGGCTGACAACTGCCAAAACCGCGCCTGAATTAAGATAAAATTCTTTGCTTTTCTTTTCAAAGGGCCTAAGGTAAGCTTGCCAAGAGAAAAACACTTGTTCTTGAACAAGCTTTGGTTCTTTTTTTTCTGGGACAGGTATTTCCATCTAACAAAATTATATCAGATTTATCCAAATTTACCTAAGGAGACTCTTCTGCTATAATTGCTTTATTGGAGGTGTCGCCTAGTGGTCGATGGCAGAGGTTTGCTAAACCTCGACCCCAAAAGGGTCACGTGGGTTCGAATCCCACCACCTCCGCTTTATGAATAACAATCTGATGCTTGTTGGGGGAGCTGTTGTCTTTAAAAGGGCAAATAATGGCCGTGTGGATTGGTTCTTGGTTGAGGAAAATAGCAAGGGTTGGGAAATTCCCAAAGCTGTTGTGAGAAAAGGCGAATCGTCTGTTAGAGCAGTTTTGCGGACAATGGGGGAGCAAGCTGGTATGAGTTGTCGAGTTTTAGAAGAGGTGGGTAGGATTGAGGATAATCTTGAGGTTAATGGTAAAAAAACTCCCCGAAGGATTATTTATTATTTGGTCTTGGGTAGAACTGGTGGTGAGGCCTTGGGTTTTGACAGCTCTGCTTGGCTTAATCTTAATTCGGCTTTAAAAAGAGTGTCTTGGGAGAAAGAGAAAATGATTTTAAAAAAGGCTAAGCTTGAGTTTGAAAAGTGGCTTTCAAGACAAAAGAAATAGCTTTTATTTGGGGTGGGATCGCATAGTGGACTAGTGCGCACGCTTGGAGAGCGTGTGTCGCCGCAAGGTGACCGAGGGTTCGAATCCCTCTCCCACCGCTTAATTTTCCTTACATTGGTGGTTTGGCCGAGTGGTTTATTTCGAACGAAGTGAGAAACAAGCTTTGTTTTTTAAGCGGAGCGAGAAAAACAAAGCTTATGGCGCAGGTCTTGTCCGCCATTGGCGGATCAAGTTTTAGGAGGGATTGATATCTGTTTTGGATTTTTCTTTGGTGGGTTGGCCGAGTGATTTACTGCGAAGCAGCAAAACACGAGGCTAATCTGAATAGCTTTTTCTTTGGTGGGTTGGCCGAGTGGTTTATGGCGCAGGTCTTGAAAACCTGTGGGAGCAATCCCTCAGAGGTTCGAATCCTCTACCCACCGCCTCTCTCTTGCCCCCGTAGTTTAATGGATAAAACGAGGGCTTCCGGAGCCTTCGATGGAAGTTCAATTCTTCCCGGGGGCACAGCGAAGCTGGTCGGAAGCTAGTATTTAGTATCTTGTATTATGTATTATGGGAACAATTCATTTTTCTGCATAATACATAATTCATAATACTAAATTCAGTGTTCCTAATTTGTTTGTAATTTGGAGAATTGGAAAATTGTAGATTGTTTAGGATTTAGAAATTAGAATTTAATTTTTGTGATTTGTATATTGTAATTTGTAATTTGTCTTACATCTATGGATCAAGTAGAAGAGATTAAGCAAAAGACAGACATTGTTAGTATTATCTCAGAAAGGCTTGAACTTAAAAAAGCAGGTAGGAATTACAAGGCTTTATGCCCCTTTCATCAGGAGAAAACCCCTTCTTTTATGGTTTCACCCGAGCTTCAGATTTACAAGTGCTTTGGTTGTGGTGAATCAGGAGATGTTTTTTCTTTTCTTGAAAAATACGAAGGAATGAGTTTCTTTGAGACGCTTCAATACCTGGCTGACAAATTGGGAATTAAACTTAAAAGGGTAAATTTGGGAAGAGAGGACAAAAGAGAGCGAATTTTGTCTTTAAATGAATTGACAGCTAAGTTTTATAATTACGTTCTTTTAGAACATAAACTGGGGAAAAAGGCTTTGTCTTATCTAACTGAGAAAAGAGGGCTTAAGCTCGAAACTGTTAAAAAGTTTAATTTAGGTTTTTCTCCCAAAAATAGTCAAGCTTTGGTCAACTTTTTGATTAAAAAGAAAGGTTTTACGAAAGAGGAGTTAATCGAATCTGGAACTTTTTTCCCTCGTGCGGGCGCTTTGCAGGATCGTTTTTCTGGCCGTGTGATTTTTCCTCTTTATGATCATCGAGGCAGAACCGTGGGCTTTGGGGGTAGAATTTTGCCACCTGAATTTGGTGGAGAAGAAGATAAAGATCAAGCTAAATATATAAATTCTCCTGAGACCTTGGTTTATAAAAAATCGCACACCTTGTTTGGATTAAATCTGGTTAAAGAGGAAATTAAAAGAGAAAAGGAAGCGGTGATAGTTGAAGGAGAACTAGATATGATTTCCTCTTATCAAGCAGGAGTTAGAAATATAGTGGCTGTTAAAGGTTCTGCTCTGACACAAGAGCAGGCCTCTTTGCTTTTAAGGTTTGCTGAAAAGTTTATCTTTGCTTATGACACAGATAACGCGGGAATTAACGCTATTAAAAGGGGAGCAATTGTTGCCCAAAAGCTGGGGGCTCAAATAAAAGTGGCACGTCTTGGGAGTTATAAAGACCCAGATGATATGGCAAGAGCTAATCCTGAAGGTTTGAAGAGAGTGGTTCAAGAAGCAGTTCCTGTTTGGGACTTTTTGATTGATTTGTCTTTTGAAAAAAATGACGCAAAAACTGGAGAGGGTAAAGCCAAGATTAGTCAAGAACTAGTGCCTATTCTATCAAGTATTGAGGACAAGATTGTTCAGGCGCATTATGTTGAAGTTTTGGCTGAAAGACTTTCGGTTCCTTCAACGGCTGTTTTTGAAGAGGTTTCAAAAAAGCAAGGCGGGGCTGTTTTGGAGCAAAAACTAGTTGCCGAAAAAGTTGCTCCTAAGAAAAGTAGACGCGAGCTTTTGGAAGAAAGATTATTGGCTCTTCTTTTTCAAAGTGATGTGGAAGGTGTTTTAGATGAGTCATTAGATTTATTTTTGAAAAGCCGAGTTCATAAAAAGTTAGTGGAGGAGTTAAGGAAATTCCTTGGCGAGAATAAAAAATTTGATCCTGCTTTATTTTTAAAGGCTCTTCCTTCTGAAATTGCAGGCCATTTTTCAGAACTAGTGCTTTATGAAGCCGGTTTTGATTTTGAGGATAAAGAGCGTTTAGAAAAAGAAATTGCTTCAATTAAGAAAGATCTTAAACAAGAGATGATTAAAGAAAGATTGATTGATATTCAAGAAAAGATGAAGCAAGCTGAAGCAAAGAGGGATATTGGGTCTTTAAATTTGCTTCGTAAGGAATTTGCCCAAAAAACAAGTGAGCTTTCGGCTTTGAATAAAGAGAATGGCGTTGTATAATCAAGTGCAAATAATATGGAGAAAAAGATAACCTCAGAGCTTATTAAAAAAGGCAGAAGTCAAGGGTTTTTAACTCAAGACGAAATTCTTGAGGCATTTCCTGATGCTGAAAACCACATTGAGGAGTTAGATGAACTTTATGAGAAGTTAATAGCTGAGAATATTGATGTTTTTGAGTCAGTTGCTCTTGAGGAGACAGATAGCGAGGAGAAAGCAAGAGAGAAACTTGAGCGCGAGATAGAGCTTCTGACAAAACTTGAAGGTCTTGAATCAACAGATCCTGTCAGACAATATTTAAGAGAGATTGGTAGAGTGCCGCTTCTTTTTGCTGAAGATGAAATAGAGCTTGCTAAAGCTTATGAGAAAGGGGATAAAAAGGCAAAAGATCTTTTAACCGAATCAAATCTTCGCTTGGTTGTTTCGATCGCCAAAAAATATATCGGCCGCGGGCTTTCTTTGCTTGACTTAATTCAGGAGGGAAATCAAGGATTAATTAGGGCGGTTGAGAAGTATGACTGGCGGCGTGGTTACAAGTTTTCAACTTATGCTACCTGGTGGATAAGGCAAGCAATAACAAGAGCAATTGCTGATCAGGCAAGAACTATCAGAATACCGGTCCATATGGTTGAAACAATTAATAAAATTTATCGTGTTTCAAGAAAGCTAATGCAAGAGTTGGGTCGTGATCCTACTCCCGAGGAGATAGGAGAAGAGATTGATATGCCTCCTGAGCGGGTGAGAGAGATCTTCAAAATCGCTCAGGACACTACCTCTCTTGAGGCCCCAGTTGGGGAGGATAAAGATAGTATTTTGGGGGATTTTATTCCTGATGAGCAGTCTTTGTCACCAGTTGATCAGGCTTCAAAGCAGCTTTTGAAAGACCATCTTGATGAGGTTCTTTCAACTCTTTCTGATCGCGAAGCAAAAGTCTTGAAATTAAGATTTGGGCTTGAAGGAACAAAGCAGATGACGCTCGAGGAAGTGGGCAAAGTTTTTGGCGTTACTCGTGAGAGAATCAGGCAAATTGAGGCAAAAGCTTTGCGAAAGCTAAAACATCCAAGCCGCAGAAAGAAGCTTCAAGATTATCTTGATTAGTTTCAGTATTTGCAACGGTGACTATTGGTTGGTATTAAATTGGGCCGGGTTGAATTTATTTAGGTCAATGAAATTAATATCAGCTGGCGGTTCAAATTTGTCGTCTGAAATAGCTGCTGGCAAACAACTGTATTTAATGTCGGGACTATCAACTCCACTTTCTTCCCAGGCATCTTTTGTTTCCCCCGTTTGATCTTTTTCTTCATAACAGATTTTGGCTCCTTGCTTTAATTTGTCAGCTGAATTCCAACTCCAGACACAATTATCTTTAACTATCACCTCAGCCGTGTCACCATTTGCTGATGACATTTTTCCTCTCCACATCTTGCCTTTTAAGTATCCTTCAAACTCGTTTTCGCCGATTTTGTATGTACATTTCATCGGTATTCCTTTTTCAATAGCAAGTTTTAAACTTCCTGTAGCTGCTTCTTCGGCTTTTTGGCTGACATTTTCAGCTACTTTTTCAACGGGGCTAGTAATATTTTTATTAATTCCTTTTTGTTTTGAAATTAGAAAGGCAAAGACAAGAAGAACGACTATTATAGTTGCAATAGGTAAAAATTTCTTTTTAATTTTACTCACCTCCTTTTGATGAGTTAATAATAACAGATTGCGATTTCGTTTTTCTAGGGGAAGTTAGCCTGATTTTTTGAGATTCACAAAAGTTCCAAGAGATCCGCCTAGGGAATAGGAGATAAAAACAGGCAGATTGTTTTCAAGATGATTGATGAGCTGATAGAGGATGAAGAAGTAGAGGATGTTTTCTATAAAGACGACTACTGAAGCACTAAAATTCCTCCCCTTTGCTATAAAAGAGGTTCTTGCTGTTGCCAAAAACATTTCTATGAATCCAACAAAAAGATAAATTACAGCTTGTATGACTGTGTTTAACATAGCGTCTATTCCTCCCCAAAGGATCAAAATCAGAGTTAGTGAGATATTCTTTTTCCATAGGCTTTGAAAACGGAACGAAAGACTTGTCCCGCTATCGTATTTTATCTTAAAGACGCTCTTCTATCAAGTCTAAAAAATGATATAATATTAAAAGTCAGAAGTTAAAAGTTAAAAATTAAAAGTTGAAATTTGTAATTTGTAATTTGCAACTTGGAGTCTGTTTGTATATTGGGATTTGTGGTTTGGAATTTGTTTAGAATTTAGGATTTAGAAACTAGAACTTTAAAACAAGATAATCCTCGGTAGCTCAGCGGTAGAGCGGGTCGCTGTGAGAGGTTAGCAGCCTATAAGGGAAACCTTATATGGAAAAACTGGGAGAATTGCCGCCTTTAAGGCAGATTCATTTGCCACTTGCAAGTGGATTCGGGAAGCCCCTGTCTTTTGTTTTTAAAAGACGAGGTAACCCGCAGCCGAGCCTCATATCGGAAAAATCTGGTTTGAGGAAGGTTCAGAAACTATGTACCCGGGTCCTAAACCAGCAATGATGCTGGCAAGGATAAGAGATAGTTCCGCGTCCCACGGAAACGTGGGGGAGCGAGTAACGACAAGGTCGTAGGTTCGAATCCTACCCGAGGAGCACGTCGGCAAGCTCAGTGCAAGCACATTCAGTTAATTCAGTGCAAGCCTTTCGGTTAAACTCAAGGTAAACCATGTGGTATGTTTATATGCTTCTTTGCGATCGAAAATTTCAGTAACCCAGTGTTCGAACCCGCGCAACACCCGGTGTTGCGATATGATTCTTTATTAAGTGGTTATATTAAAGTTATGATTCTCGAGCACTTCGGCAAGGCTACAGAGTGGTATGCACTGGTGTTACGAAGCTTTAGCGCAGTACACCTACCCGAGGAGCCAGGTGGGACGAGAGGCGTAAAAAGCTGTCTTATCAAACGGATTTATCCATTCAAATCATCTTTTATTCCTTAGATTTAGTCTTCTTTGCTTTCCTTTCTCTCTTGTAAAGAAAAAGCGAGACGCAGTAAATTCTGATTTTATAAATGGCTGTGGTAAGAGAGGCTTGTCTATACTTTTTGAATATTACGCTCTTTTCTTGTTATTTTTGCGTTTTTTCCCCGGATTTTGGCAGGCTTTCGCAGGCTACACCGTCTTTATCACCATCAAGTCGGTTAATGTCTTTTTTGGTCCCTCCGACTTTTTCAAAAAAAGCTTGGGCTTCCTCTTGAGTTGCAAAATCGTCGCAGTTGTACTCGTCTAATTTTTTGCCAATCGATTTGTCATTTGTTACATTACCTGATTTATCAAATAGCAAGTTTCCTGATTCATCTGTTTTCATCCTTGACTCTTCAAGCGATGAACCTCCAAAGAGTTTGCCTAAATCAAAATCGGTGTTGAATGTCGTTAGCCCAAAAGCACCAAGGAGAATGGCTATTATAGCAATCAAAATCGGCTTGACCTTTTTCTTTGTCTCCTCACTTGCGTTCTCAAGAGCTTTGATTTTTGGAATAGGCATTTTACCAGATAGAATAAAGCATCCAAGCAGCAATTAATATCAGAATACCAATTATAAACAAGCGGAAAAGCTTATTGCCTCTTAATTTTTCCACTAAAATTAGTCTAGAATAGTCTATTACCGCTGTCAAGTTTTATGGATAAAGAAGAAGAAAAGGAAACACAGAATTGCCCTAATTGTGGTTTTCCTATTGGGGTAGTAGCAGGCAGCAAGGAGGCAATTTGTAAAAATTGTGGCTTTAAAGATCCTTGTTGCGAATAGCTAAGGGCAGTTCTTTGCTTTTCTAAAGCCCGCAAGTATTGCTTCTTCTTCGCTGCAAAACCACTTCTCGCCTTTTGATTCATTGATTACAGTTTTATCGTAAGAGCCGCATTGGGGTAGGTGATAAATCTTTTCGCCTGAGGCTGAAATATTGCCTTTAATTAAGCACCCTTTTTCTGTTTGGCTGGATAACACTTTCTGACCAAAATATTGGCAGCTATTCCAAAGGCCTTTATTTTCCTCTCTTGCTTTTCTTTGGGCTTCAAGAAATCTTTCCTGGTGTTTTACATCGGGAGGATAGGTGCTTACTTGTGCGTAGCCTTCTTGAACTAAGACTTCATTAACTAAAACATCATTCGCCCAAACATATCTTAGAAGTCTGCCGTATTTGTCGGTTTCTGAAATATCCTTTTCGAGCCATACTTCTTTTCCCAAAACCAATTCTTTGTTTTTCTCTTGCGCTTCTTTGGCAAAGCATTCAACTGGTTTTGAAGGGTGAACCAGTTCTGGTGTGTCTATTCCGATATAGCGAACTTTTTGCCCGTTTTCAAGCTCAATCGTATCCCCGTCAATCACTTTTACCACCTTTATTTTTGACTCTTGGGTTTTTGTTTCCTCTTTAATTTCAGGAATATTTGTTTTGAAATCTTTTATTATTTTGATATTTGTAGTTTTTTGAGACCTAAAAGTTGCAAGAAGAAATGCGAGAAAAGCTGCTAAGACAAAGAAGATTGCGCTTTTTATTAGTTTAATCTTTTGGTTATCAGGATCTATTTTTCTCTCGTCCACTTTTTGAGTGTTTCAGGAACAAAATCTGACAGGTCGTCGGCGTTATAGTTAAACCCAACTTTTTTATAAAGTTCATCTGCTGCCTTTTTGACGATAAAAGAAGCAACAGAAGCAGCAAGAAGAGGGTCATTTTTAGCAAGAAGAGCAGTGGCAAGGCCTGCCAAGATATCTCCTGTTCCTCCTTTGGTTAATCCTGCATTGCCGCCTTTAACAACAATTACTTCATTGGGTGATGAGACTATGGTTTCAGCTCCCTTTAGGACTATATAAATTTTGTATTTTTGGGAAAGGGATTTTAAAAGTTCTGCTTTTTCTCTGCCTGACATTGTGTCAATGCCTTTTGATTCATCTTTAAAAACAAGCTTAAATTCGCGCTTATTGGGGGTGATGATTGCATTTTGAGGAATGTCTTTTGCTTCTATTGTCTGCAGGCTTCCGGCGTCAATTACCCATTTTTTCTGTGGAAATTTTTTGATTAGATTCTTGGTTATTTTCTTTGTTTTTTCTGCTTCTATGCCGCATTTTCCATCCTCTAAGCACTCTTTCCTTTGCTTTTCATTTCTATAGCGCATAAAACCCGGCCCGATTAAAATAGCTTCTGATTTTTTAATGTATTCTTCTACTTCTTCCCAAGGTACCCAGATAAAAGATGAAAGTTGAGCTTTGATGATAGACGCCACTTCTCTTAATGATTTTTCAGGAGAGGAAAAGAAAACCATATCAACAATTCTTGAAGCAGTCTTCAAGGCCAAAATGGGAGCGCCGTGGAAAAGAGAAGAACCGCCAATGATAGTTATCTGGCCATTATCCTCTTTTGATGAATTGCTTTTTGGTTTGTAAAGTTTTTTTAAATCTTTCAAGTCAAATGCTCTCATTTTCTTTTAGGAGGTAAGGGGATAATTAAACTTGTATTCTTTTTATATTTTAAATATTTAGGGTTTTTGCCAAATTTTTGATCATAAGCTTTTTCAAGCATAGGTGCACCCGATACTTTTAAAAGAAGGAAGGTAATATATAAAGGCCCGATAATTGATAAGAGTTGGAATCCTTTTATGAGGGGGATTGAGCTTATGAAAATGCCCCACCAGACAAGTATCTCACCAAAGTAGTTAGGATGCCTTGAGTATTTCCAAATTCCAGTTTCAATCCATTTGTCTTTGTTTTCGGGTTTTTCTTTAAATTTGAATTTTTGCCAATCAGCAACAGTCTCAATCAAAAGACCGCAAATACTGATTATTAATCCAGCAAGTGTTACAAGAAGATTATTTACTTCTATCTTGCTTGAGAGCGAGAAAATGAAAGGCAGACTGATTATCCAGATTGATATAGCTTGAAAAAACCAGAATTGGGCAAATTTCAAAGAGCTGTTTCTTATATTGTCAAAGCGTTTGTCCTTTTTAGTCTTTAAGATTCTTATAAAAAGATATATCGCGAGCCTTAATCCCCAGAAGAAAACCATAGCAAAGATCAAAAATTGGAAACTGTTGGGTGATGAATTCATAAAGATAAGCGATGCAGCAAGAATTACAAAAGTTAGCCCATATGAGAGGTCGGTTAATTTATCTGACTTGAAACTTATGGCAAAAGCTGCAAAGACGGATTGAATGACAAAGACGGTAACAAAGCTAGTTATAAGAGAGTTTATCATCTTTTTAAATTATAACTCCTTTTCCATTTCTTTTCTTATAAAGTTTTGAGTGTCTTGCCAATTGCCAAAACCTGACTTTGGTAAAAGTATGTATTGACCCTGAGGGCCTTTAGATTCAGTAAGGACATTTTCTGTTGATAAATTAATCTCATTTATCTTATATTCTTCAGGCTTGCCAAGAAAGCTGACTAAATCTTTGGTGGTGGGGAGATTAAGGTCTGTCGTAACCAGACTGGCAAGCTCTGGAAAAAGCTCATCTATTTTAGAAAAAGCATCAAGCGAGATTAATTTTTCTTTAATAGCCTTAAGAACTGCCATTTGCCTTTGTGATCTTGAAAAATCTCCACCATAAGTGGGCGAATGCCTTGAGCGCATAAATTTAAGAGCAGTCGTGCCGTCCATTTCAACAATTCCTTTTTGGAAGTTGATTGTTTCATAGCGACATTTGTATTGTTTTTCAAGTTCAAAACCTGAATATTTTTGTTTTAAGGCTTCCATTTCTTCAGGTGTTTTTCCACAGGTTTCATTCTCCAAGCCCTTGACGGGATAGTATTCATCAGTGAAGGAAACAGGAACATCAACTTTGATTTTTCCCAAAGTGTCTATTATCTTGACTATCTGGTCGAAGGAAACAGAAACAAAATAATCAACCGAAAGGCCTGTAACTTGATTGGTCGCGTATTTAGCCATATTTCCTCCGCCGGTTTTTCCTCTAAATTCCGGCTTTTTGTTTGGATATTTAATGTCGTCTATTCCAATAGCATAAGCTTCATTTATTTTTGCGGCTTTTAAGTTTTCCCAATCAAGAGGAAGATTAATCCAAATGTCGCGGGGAATGGAAATAAGACAAGCTGTTTTCTTTTCTTTATTAAGTGATAAAAGGATGATTGTGTCAGACAAAAATCCACCACTATGGTCTTTTCCTCCATAGCCCAGAAGAAGGATGTTTTTTGTTTTTTCCTCTTTTTGAGTCTCGCCAAAATAGGGTGTAGGGGTTTGTGGCAATTCTATTTCTTTCACTATTTCTTGCCTCTTCTCTCTAAAAATTAGCTTGCCCAGGAAAAGATAGGAAAAAGAGAATGATGCTGTGAAGATAAAAAGGAAGCCGATTACAGTTAGAACGATGCTTTTGGATAATTTTAAATTAAACACAGATTTATTATAAGCTTGAATTTATTTTTTATAAACTACTTATTGACAATATATTAGCATATGCTAATATATCCTTGTGGAAGATTTTTCTTTGCACGCTTTTTCCTCTTTGCCAAGGTTAAAGCTGATGATCTGTCTTGGCAGGGGAGAAAAGAGCGTTAGCGAATTGATAGAAGTGTGTAATCTTTCTCAATCTGCAGTATCGCAGCATTTGAGAAAACTAAAGATCTGGAATTTGGTTGAAAGTCATAAAGAGGGAAGAATTGTTTTTTATAAACTTAAAAACAAAAAAGCGGCAGAGCTATCGCGAAAAATTTTAGATTTTTTAAAAAAATGAACCTAGCTTATTTTCGAAAAAGCAAATTTGATTTCAACAAAACTTTAGAAAACCTCAAAGATAAGGCTAAAGATCTTGGCCTTGATCTTTTGGGAGAAGTTGAAATTTCAAGCGGGAAAATCGTTCAGCTTTGTGCCAAGGACTGGCTTTCAAATTTGGTTTCAAGCCAAAAAGAGCTTTTTGCCATACTTCCTTGTTCTTTTTTGGTTTTTAAGAAAGATGATGAGGTTTTTGTGGGTGTTAGTGACCCATCTCTTTTGGGCAAGTTATCTTACGATCCTTCAGTTCAGGAAATCTCAACCAAAGCTGATTCAACTTTAAAAAAGCTAGTCGATGACGCATGCGGCGTTGAGCCTTTAAAAGTTAAGAAAGTTAGACTTTATGCAACCACAAGTTGCCCTTATTGCAAGATGGAAGCTTCTTTTCTTGATCAAAATAAGGTTGATTATGATTATGTTTTGGTGGATCTTGATAGGAATGCAGCTCAAGAGATGGTCCAAAAGACTGGCCAGATGGGAGTTCCTGTTACTGAAATAGTCTATGAAAATGGCGATGAAGAGTATATAATTGGTTTTGATAGATCTAAGTTGTCTCAAATCCTTTTAATTAAAAACTAATGAAAATAGTTAAAAATGTAGGTCCTAAAGATAAAAAGATAAGATTGTTTCTGGCGTTTTTGTTTTTTGTTTTGTCTTTTTTGATTCCCGGCTTAAAAGTGTTGTTTTTGATTCTTGCTTTAGTTCTTGTTATAACTTCAATTTTGGGTTTTTGTGGGCTTTACGCCATTTTTGGAATTAATACTTCCAAAAAATCCTAACAAGTATAGTCGGCACTTCGGCCGCAGGCTGGACAGTGAATTTTTCCTCCTTCTATTTTGGCTCTGACTTTGTTGTGGCAGAATGGGCAGGTGCATTCAAGATATCTTGCTTGTGGTTCTACCATACCGCTTTTGGGTATTGTTGCCATTCCTATAGTGGGGCAGCTTAGAGGATATTTTCCAAGCGTTATTTCTAGTTCTCGCCTGGCAGTAGTTATTTCCCCATCATTGATTTTTTGACTTATTTCTAGTGCCTTTTTTATTCTTTCTTTCTGTTTCTTCCAGTCATCGGGAAAGAATTGCTCAGTAAGCTCTACCGCCTCTTTTCTTGAAAGAATTATGAGATTATATCTTGCCTCCTCTTTTGACATTTGTTTTTCTGGTGAAGCCGAACAGGATAAGAGGTAGCCGATTAAAGCCTCAGTTTCTTCTTGATTAAGATTAACCAGTGCTGATTTATTTTCAATCATTTTTACGTTCCCTGGAATTATTCGCATAAGAGTAATTTTTGTTGCCACCTCTCCTTTTTCTTGCGGTGGGCTTACCCAAACAGCAAACCCTTGTTGATTTTGCTTAGCCCAGCTTTCAATTTGTTTTATGAGCTCTCTATCTCTTTGTGAGGCTGTTGATTCAATAACAGGGGTGTTGTGGGTGGATGAATATAGCACTCCGTTTCTCAAACGGTAAAAATAGATGTCTGTCTGTCTATTTGATTCAGCTATGGTAGAAGTGGCTTCGGCAATGAAAGCATTTCTACTTGAGTATAGAGAAGAAAAAAATATGTCTTGTGTTATTTGTCTTTCAATCATATTCCTGCTCGGGATAAAGGTTGCTAGTTTTCTGGCTTCCGTCCTTTGCTTTTGCCTTCGGATCGGTTACAGTTGCGGCACAGCTGCGGATTTTCACCGCCTTCCTTCCGGACACAAGTTTATATCCGGCCAGATACCGTATGGCATCTGGAACACAACCAACTTCATCTTAGTTAATTTAAAAAAGATGTCAACAAGATTTTTGTGTTAAGATAAGAAAAGGGGGTGAGAAAAATGAAAAAGAAAGATAAAAAACTTTTATCTGATGTTTTAATGGTTGGAGCGGCTATCTCGGTTGTCTTTTCGGCCATTGGTTACTTGGGAACTGACATCTGGCTTGCTTCAACTCAATGGCTTTTGGTAGCCTCGGTTTTGGCGCTTTTTGGAGTTTATTTTAAGCCAGAGGAATAATATCCCAAACCTTGCGGAAAAACTGCGTTAAATATGCGGTAATTTGTTTGGTTTATGCTTTTGTTCTTCTTTTGTCTCTTGTATTTTTCTGATTTATTTGACATATAGTAATTTGTCTGCTATTCTACGGATAATGAACAAGCGTGATATAGTAATTGGGCTTGTTATCTTGGCTCTTGTTGCTGGTATAATTTTTTGGTCTAAAAAACCTCGTATTACTCCTGTTGAAACTCCAACTCCTACTCCTGAAGCAAAAATTGAGGAGAAGTTTAACTATGAGATTCCTGAAGATGTAAACAAAATAGATTTGGTTGATGTCTCAGGTGGCGGGAGTCGAGGCATTGCTACGCGGGTTTATAAAGATGGTCGCTTTGAGCATGTGATTCTCGCTGATTTACCCGATCCCCAAGCAGGCTATTTTTATCAGGGTTGGTTGACAACCAAAGGTAAGGAAGGGGAAGTTGGTTTTTCTTATGTCAAAACAGGAAAGTTGAGGATGGCAAAGGGTGGTTATTTGCTTGAGTTTGAGTCAAAAAACGATTACACCTCTTTTAATCAGGTTTGGGTAACGCTTGAGAAGGTGGATGACACAAAGCCTGAAAAACATATTTTGGAAGGCTCATTTTAACTTCTCTTCTTTATTTTTGTCCTTGAAATTGCTAAATTGTATTTGATGGTAAAAAAACTTTTGTTTTTTTCTCTTTCTTTCACACTTCTTTTTTATCCAAAAGAAAGTCTTGCTTCCTCTCTTGTCAAAATAGACAAAGATGGAAATCTTGTGGTTAATGTCCTTTCAGCTGAGGATTCTTTAGCTCTTGGATTGCCTCAGAAAAATTATCTTGAAGTAAAAGAAATAGCAGGCAGAAGCCCTGAGAACAACGATGTTGTTCTTAAAAGGGAAGATGATAAATATAATCTTTATCTTGGGGAAAGTAGAGCTTTAGATATAACAAACTGGCGCGACTCGGTGGTTGAAATAGAAGAAAAGGAAGACGCAAAGAAAGTTGATGTTTTGC